>R14__coassemble_300_pt1 | contig 39044 bp, 16 predicted proteins | sample R14__metabat2_high_PE_017 | metagenome-assembled genome bin R14 | reverse complement strand
CGGCATGGTACAGGCGAGTCCCGTCACGGGCGCGTGGGGCTGGGAGTATTGCCAGGAATATGTCTACACCGACACCATCGTCTGGGGATTCAGCCAGGATCATCTCAACGGCACGGGCTGCACCGACCTGGGCGACGTCCTGCTGGTGCCTGGCGGCATCCGTTCGCGCATCGACAAGGCCACCGAGGAGGCACGTGCAGGCTACTATGCCTGCGACCTCATCGACAGCCACGTCCGCTGCGAGATCACAGCCACCGAGCACGTCGCACTCTATCGGCTTACAACCTCAGAACCTCAGAACCTCACGACCTCAGAACCTCACGACCTCCTCATCGACCTGCAGCATGGTCCCAGCTGGAACGAGACGCAGTACCACAGCCACGTCATCGACAGCCACATCGACCAGGTGGATGCACGCACCCTCCGGGGGCACCTGCACACCAGCGTCTGGGTCAACAGGACCGTCTACTTCGCCATCGCGTTCGATCATGACATTGCCCGCCTCGACACCATCGCCATCGAGGAGCCCGAGCATGGAGAGAAGCGCATGGTACACTTCGACCTCCCCTCCGACGAACCCCTGCAGGTCAAGGTGGCCCTCTCGTCCACCTCGACCGAGGCAGCACAGCGCAACCTTGAGGCCGAGGCACCCGACTGGGACTTCGACGCCCACGTCCAGACCGCCGACCGCAAGTGGAACGACCTCCTGACCCGCATCGACGTAGAGGGCACCGACGAGCAGAAGCAGAACTTCTACACGGCATTCTACCACGCCCTCATCCAGCCCAACAACATTGCCGACTGTGGCGAGCCCGCGGGCTACAGCACCTTCTCATGCTGGGACACCTACCGCGCCGCCCACCCCTTCTACACCCTCGTCATGGCAGACCGCGTGGACGACATGGTGCAGTCGCTGGTCCGGCAGGCCGACAGCCTCGGCACCATCCCCATCTGGGGGCTCTGGGGCAAGGACAACTACTGCATGGTGGGCAATCACGGCGTCTCGATCATCGCCGAGGCCTATCACAAGGGCTTCCGTGGCTTCGATGCCCGGCAGGCCTTCGATGCCATCCGTCGCACCCAGACCGTCAGCCATCCCGCCAAGAGCCGCTGGGAGCTCTATACCCAGTACGGCTACTTCCCCTCCGACCTCACGCCTGCCGAGTCGGTGTCGTCGACCTTGGAGTCGGTCTACGACGACTATGCCGCCTGGGACATGGCCACCCTGCTCGGCCTCGACGACGATGCCCAATACTTCGCCCGTCGCAAGGAATACTGGCGCAACCTCTTCGACCCCGAGACGCGCTTCATGCGCCCCCGTATGAGCGACGGCACGTGGCGTTCGCCCTTCGACCCCACCGGACTGACCCACGAGGGCGCAGGGGGTGGCGACTACACCGAGGGCAATGCCTGGCAGTACACCTGGCACGTCCAGCACGACGTGGCGGGGCTCATCGACCTGATGGGAGGCGAGGAGGCCTTCGTGGCGCGGCTGGACACCTTCTTCACCACCCGCCTGGAGTCCACCTTGAGCGACGTCACCGGTCTCATCGGCCAGTATGCGCATGGCAACGAGCCCTCGCACCACGTCGCCTACCTCTATGCCCTCGCGGGACATCCCGAGCGCACGCAGGAGCTGGTGCGCCAGCTCTTCGACACACAGTACAGTCCGCGACCCGATGGCCTGTGCGGCAACGACGACTGCGGTCAGATGTCGGCCTGGTACATGCTTTCGGCAATGGGCTTCTATCCCGTCGACCCCGTCAGCGGTCAGTACGTGCTCGGAGCTCCGCAGTTGCCCCGCATCACGGTCCATCTGACCAATGGGTGCGACTTCACCGTCATTGCGCATGACCTCAGCCGGGAGCATCTCCACGTCGGTGCCGTCCGGCTCAATGGCAAGCCCGTCACCCGGCCCTACCTCACCCACGAGGAGATCGTGCAGGGGGGCACCCTCGAATTCGATATGGTTGAATAAAGAAGATGAAGAAGCTCGTACTCCTCGCATTGGCTCTGCTCCCAGCATTGACCCACGCCGAGCAGAAGCATACCACGTGGGTCAATCCCTTCATCGGGACCTCCAACTACGGCACCTGCAATCCCGGCGCCCTCTGTCCGCAGGGGCTGATGACGGTCACCCCGTTCAACGTGATGGGATCCGACCAGAACACGTTCGACAAGGACTCGCGCTGGTGGAGCACCCCCTACGTCCACGAGAACACCTACCTCACCGGCTTCGCCCACGTGGCGCTGAGCGGCGTGGGATGTCCCGAGGCAGCGTCGCTGCTCACGATGCCCACCACGGGACCCATTGACGTCGATTACCACCACTACGGCGCCACCTACAGCCAGGAGGAGGCACATCCCGGCTACTATGCGTGCCAACTGGACAATGGCATCCGCTGCGAGCTCACCGCCACGCCACGCACCAGCTGTGAGCGCTACACCTTCCCCGCCGGCGAGAGCCACCTCCTGCTGAACCTGGGCGAGGGACTGACCAACGAGAGCGGAGCCACGATGCGGTGGGTCAACGACCAGGAGGTGGAGGGCACGAAGCTGCTCGGCACCTTCTGCTACTTCCCGCAGAGCGTCTTCCCCATCTACTTCGTGATGCGCGTCAGCCGCACCCCCAAGGCGATGGGATACTGGAAGAAGATGCGCCCCATGACCGCCGAGCAGGAGTGGGACACGACAGCTGGCCAGTACAAGCTCTACACACGCTATCGCCGCGACATCAGCGGCGACGACATCGGTGCCTGGTTCGACTTCGACACCGAGGAGGGCGAGCAGATAGAGGTGCGCATCGGCGTCTCGATGGTGAGCATCGCAGGAGCCCGCGCGAACCTCGACCGTGAGCAGGGTGGGGGAGGAGGAGAGGCCGGCGGGCAGGCACAGCCCGTCGTGGCCTTCGATGCGCTGCGACAGCGTGCCGACTCCCTCTGGGAGGCAGCCCTCTCGGTCCTCGATGTCGAAGGCGGTACGCCCGACCAGCAGACCATCTGCTACACCGCCCTCTACCACACCCTCATCCACCCCAATATCCTGCAGGACGTCGATGGCCAATATCCGCTGATGGAGCGTCCCGAGAATGGATGCTGCCCGCCGGGGCGCGACCGCTACACCGTCTTCTCGCTCTGGGATACCTATCGCAACCTCCACCCCCTGATGACCCTGCTCTATCCCGCCCGTCAGCTCGACATGGTACGGACGATGGTGGACATGTACCGCGAGAACGGCTGGCTGCCCAAGTGGGAGCTCTACGGCCGCGAGACGATGGAGATGGAGGGCGACCCCGCCATCCCCGTCATCGTCGATACCTGGATGAAGGGGCTCACCGACTTCGACGTCGCGGCTGCCTACGAGGCGATGGTCAAGTCGGCCACCACCCCCGGCGACCGCAACCCGATGCGCCCCGACATCGACGACTACCTCCGCCTCGGCTATTGCCCCATGCAGTATTACGACGACAACTCGGTCTCGCATGCCCTGGAGTACTATGTCGCCGATGCCGCCCTTGCCCATTGGGCGGAGGCACTGGGGCAGGAGGAGGATGCCCGCCGGTTCAGGCAGCAGTCGCTCGGCTACCGTCACTATTACCGCCCGGACTATGGCACCCTTTGCCCCATCACCTGCCGCGACTACACGGTCCAGAAGGTCAAGGGCACGCCCCTGCCCGGCTACCAGTTCTTCGACCCCTTCGACCCCCGTCAGGGCGAGAATTTCGAGCCATCGCCCGGCTTCCATGAGGGCAATGCCTGGAACTATACCTTCGCCGTGCCTCACGACATCCCCGGGCTGGCGCGTCTGATGGGCGGCAGGCGACGCTTCGTCGAACGGCTGCAGTCGGTCTTCGACCAAGGCTTCTACGACCCCTCCAATGAGCCCGACATCGTCTATCCCTTCCTCTTCAGCCGCTTCCGGGGCGAGGAGTGGCGCACGCAGCAGCTCATCCCCCAGCTGCTGTCGGCCCACTTCCACAACGCCCCCGCCGGCATCCCCGGCAATGACGACACTGGGACGATGTCCGCCTGGGCATTGTTCGCGATGATGGGCCTCTATCCCGACGAGCCCGGTCAGCCCTATTACACGCTGACCACGCCCACGTTCAGCCGCATCACCCTTCACCTCGATCCGCGCTATTGTCCCGTCGCCACGCTGGTCATCGAGACCGAAGGCACGGGACCCTACATCCGCTCGGTCGACCTGGATGGCCGACGCTGCTCCTCGCTTCGGATCACGCACCAGGCGCTGACGCATACCCACACCCTCACCTTCCATCTGAGTGAGACCCATTGACCGCGGCTATTGCCGCAACGACCTCCCGTAACCGCGGTGCAGCCGCATCATTTCGGCCCCAAAATGGGAAAAAAGAGAGGAAATCAGCAAAATATTGACCAAAAATTTGCTGAATACACAGAAAATGTGTATCTTTGCACGTCGAAAATACACAACATCATAACCACACGACACATTACATGAAAACCTCACGTCTGACCCCAGCCCTGCTGCTCCCGCTCGCTCTGACCGCCTGTCAGCAGCAGGAGGATGCCGTGGCACCTTCCTTAATCCTTCATTACGACCGACCCGCCCAGTACTTCGAAGAGGCGTTGCCCATCGGCAATGGCCAGCTTGGAGGCATGGTCTATGGCGGCACGGACCGCGAGCGCATCTCGCTCAACGACATCACCCTCTGGACGGGCGGACCCGACCTCAAGCCCTGGACGCCCGATGCCTACCGCTACGTGCCCAAGGTGCGTGAGCTGCTCGACCAGGAGAACTATCCTGCCGCCGAACTCGAGAACATGAAGATAGAGGGACACAACAGCGAGATCTACCAGCCCCTCGGCAACCTCCTCATCGAGGACCAGCCCGGTTCGGGCTTCGAGGGTCAGGAGGTGACCGGGTACCAGCGCATCCTCGACATCGACCGTGCCCTCGCCACCACGAGCATCACCTACCAGAACGGTGCCCGCCTGGAGCGCGAATGCTTCGCGTCGGCGCCCGACTCGGTCGTCGTGGTCCGCCTGAAGAGCTACGGCACCGCGCTCCGCCAGCGCATCCTGCTCACCAGCCCCCTGCCTACCGTCCAGGTGACGGCAGGTCCCCGGACGCAGGAGGGTGGGGGAGAGGTCGCCCTCGCGATGGAGGGCTACACCGCCTACAGCACCCATCCCGAGCAGGGACGGGAGGACGAATGGTTCCACTACGACCCGGAGCGTGGCACGCACTTCCGCACCGAGCTGCGCGTGCTGGCTCCCGAGGGCTGCGTCACTGCCGACAGCGACTCGTCGCTGCTCATCCAGGGGTGCGACGAGGCGGTATTGGTCCTGACCGACGTCACCAGCTTCAACGGCCCCTACTGCGACCCCGCCACCGAGGGACGTGACTACCGCAGCGCCGTGGCGCAGCGTCTGGACAAGGCCTGCGCCCTGACCTATGCCCAGCTGCAGGCACGCCAGCAGGAGGACTACCAGCGCCTCTTCCGCCGCGTCCGTCTCGACCTCGGTGCGACGCCCGACAGCATCGCCCGTCTCAATACCGACGAGCAGCTGCTGATGAACGACGACTCGCTCTACTTCAACCCCGACCTCGAGGAACTCTACTTCCAGTACGGCCGCTACCTGCTCATCTCGTCGAGCCGCACCGAGGGTGTGCCTGCCAACCTGCAGGGCCTCTGGAACGAGAAACTGACCCCACCGTGGAGCTGCAACTACACGGTCAACATCAACGTCGAGGAGAACTATTGGCCCGCCGAGACCGGCGCCCTGCCCGAGATGCATCGGTCGATGCTGTCGTGGATAGAGCGCCTGCCCAGGAGCGGCGCCATCACGGCACAGAACTACTATCTGGGTGCACAGTGCATTGAGAACCGTGAACCGACAGTCTGGTGCGCCTGCCACAACAGCGACATCTGGTGCGCCACCAATCCCGTGGGGTACCAGAAGGAGGACACCGAGTGGTGCTGCTGGCCCCTGGGCGGCGTCTGGACGTCGACCCACCTGTGGGAGCACTACGTGTTCACCGGCGACCGCGCCTTCCTCCAGGAGGCTTATCCCGTGATGAAGGGTGCCGCCCTCTTTGCCCTGCAGTGGCTGGTCGAGAAGGACGGTCATCTGATGACCTCGCCCTCCACTTCGCCTGAGAATGACTACAAATTGCCCGACGGCTACTGCGGCTCGACCCTCTACGGCGGCTCGGCTGACGTGGCGATGATACGCGAACTGCTGACCGACGTGCGTCATGCCGCCTCGCTGGGCTGTGACGAGGACACCGCCTTCATCGCCCAGGTGGACCAGACATTGGCCCAGCTGCTGCCTTACCGCATCGGCGCGAAGGGACAGCTGCAGGAGTGGTACCACGACTGGGAGGACGAGGATCCGCACCATCGCCACCAGTCGCACCTCTTCGGACTCTATCCCGGTCATCAGATCACCGTCGACCAGACACCCGAGCTGGCGCAGGCCTGTGCCCGTACGCTCGAGATCAAGGGCGACAAGACCACCGGCTGGAGTGCCGGCTGGAGGGTCAACCTCCTGGCTCACCTGCGCGATGGTGAGGGCGCCTATCACATGCTGCGCCGGCTGATGACCTTCGTCCATCCGCAGGACTACCGGGGCGAGGACCGTCGCCGTGGCGGCGGCACCTATCCCAACCTCTTCGATGCCCATTCACCCTTCCAGATCGATGGCAACTTCGGCGGTGCCGCGGGCGTGATGGAGATGCTGGTGCAGAGCCGTTGGATCAATGACCAGGAGGCTGAGGCCATCGTACTGCCCGCCCTGCCCCAGCAGTGGCAGCGACAGGGCCAGGTGAGCGGCATCCGCCTGCGTGGCGGCTGGGAGCTCTCGATGAAGTGGGCTGACGGCAAGGTCGTCGACCTCAAGGTGACCAACCTCACAGCCGGCACGGGTAGGAAACTGCACGTCAAGGCGATGGACGGACAGAACTGGGAGTTCTGAATGAGTTAAGAGTTAAAAATTAAAAGTTAAAAGTTAAGTTGTAGGCAATGAAGAAGATGATTTCGATGGTGCTGCTGTTGGCATTGACCCTCACGGCATCGGCACAGAAGGATTCGCTCCGCGTCACCATCTTCGGTGACAGCTATTCGACGTTCGAAGGGTGGTTGACCCCCGAGACCAACGAGTCGTGGTACTATGCCGACCAGACACCGCACCACAAGAAGAACGACGTCGGCAAGGTGGAGCAGACCTGGTGGTACCAGGTCATCCAGGAGATGGGCTGGAAGCTCGAGATGAACAACTCGTACAGCGGTTCGACCGTGGGCTACCACGGCTACAACAACGTCAACTACAAGCCCCGCTCGTTCAACACCCGCGTCGAGAACCTCGGCGAGCCCGACGTCATCCTGTCGTGCTGCATCACCAACGACTCGTGGACGGGGGAGGAGCTGGGCGACTACAAGTACGGCAACTGGACCGACGAGGACCTCTGGACCTTCCGTCCCGCCATGGCGCGCCTCTGCTACATGCTGCGTGCCAACTATCCCAATGCCCGCGTCTACTTCATCCTCAACACCGAGCTCAAGGAGGGTCACGTCGAGTCGATGCGCACCATCTGCCGCCACTACGGCATGCCCCTCATCGAGCTCCATGACATCGACAAGCAGTGGGGCCACCCCAGCCAGAAGGGCATGAAGGCTTTCGCCCAGCAGGTGGTCGACGCGCTGAAGAAAGACTTCTGATCTCTGAAATCTCCAACATATTCAACTAACACACAACATTCCACAATGAGCAAAAGAATCTTATCTTGGTGCCTCGCATTGATCCTGACAGTGCTGCTGTCGGGAAGCGTGGCATCGGCCCAGAACGGGCAGATCACAGTCTCAGGTGTGGTGACCTCAGCCTCAGACAGTGAGCCGATGATCGGCGTCAGCGTCCTGCTGAAGGGCACCACCAGTGGCACCATCACCGACATCGACGGCAACTACAGCCTGCGTGCCTCGGTGGGCCAAACCCTCGTCTTCAGCTACATTGGCTTCCAGACCATTGAGCAGAAGGTGACCGGACCCCAACTCAACCTCGTGATGAATGAGGACAATGACGTCCTCGAGGAGGTCGTCGTCGTGGGCTACGGCGTGCAGAAAAAGAAGCTCCTCACCGGCGCCACCGCACAGGTGAAGGGCGACGACATCGCCAAGCTCAACACCACCAACCCCCTGCAGGCCATGCAGGGCCAGACCCCAGGCGTGAGCATCACCTCGACGTCGGGTCAGCCTGGTTCGGACATGAAGGTCACCATCCGAGGCCTCGGTACCGTGGGCAACTCGGGTCCCCTCTACCTCATCGACGGTGTGGGCGGTGACATCGCCACCCTCAACCCTGCCGACATCGAGAGCATCGACGTGCTGAAGGATGCCGCCTCGGCAGCCATCTATGGTGCCCAGGCAGCCAATGGCGTCGTGCTGATCACCACCAAGTCGGGCCGCGAGGGCAAGTCGACCATCTCGTTCGACGCCTACTGGGGCTGGCAGAGCGTGGCCCGCAAGGCCTCGATGCTCAATGCCTCGGAATATATGACCATCATGGACGAGCAGGCGCTCAACTCGGGCGACGGCACTTACGACTGGGGCTCGATCTACGGCATCCATGCCTCCGACTTCGCCAAGGACTACGGCAACAATGTCAATGCCCAGGGCATCTTCGATACCGACTGGGTGGGCGCCATGTTCAAGGACAATGCCGCCACCGCCAGCTACAGCCTCGGCATCACCGGTGGCTCGTCCACCTCGACCTATGCCCTCTCATTGGCCTACATGAACCAGGAGGGCCTCGCCGGCGGCAAGGACGTCTCGAACTACGAGCGCTACAACTTCCGTATCAACTCCGACCACAAGGTGCTCAAGCGCGGCAAGGAGGATCTCCTGAAGGTGGGCGAGCAGGTGGCCTTCGTCTACAAGAAGAGCAACGGCATCAGCGTGGGCAATGCCTACAACAACACCCTGCGCGGTGCCTTCGGCGTCTCGCCTATCCACCCCATCTACGGTCCCAACAACTACGACGTGGACTACAACGACACCTCGTCGTCCGAGTGGTACAACGGTGACGGCAACCCCTACGGCTCGATGATGATCAACTCGAACAACCGCACCGATGCCGCCACCTTCAACGGCAACGTCTATGCCGAACTCTCGCCCCTCAAGGGTCTGAAGATCCGCACCGTCTTCGGTGCCGTCTACTCCACCAGCGAGTACCGCTCGTTCTCGCCCCTCTACCACCTGAGCCTCTATGCCTACAATGACACCAAGACCTCGGTCTCGCAGAACATGAACCACGGCCTCACCCTCACCTGGACCAACACCGCCCAGTACGACTGGAAGATGGGAGAGCACAATATGTCGGTGCTGCTCGGTCAGGAGTCATCGAGCTACCGCGGCACCTACGTGGGCGCCAGCAATGCCTCGCTGATGGAGGGCTATGACGACTGGGAGCATGCCTACGTCAACAACGGCACCGCAGCCACCTCGGCTGACGGCCTGGGTGCTTCGGGTTCGCCCAACGACGAGAGCCGCAACGTCTCGTACTTCGGCCGTCTGGGCTGGAACTGGCACGAGAAGTACATGATCAACGCCACTCTGCGCTGTGACGGTTCGTCGAAGTTTGCCAAGGGCCATCGCTATGGCTGGTTCCCCTCCGTCTCGGCAGGCTGGACCCTCAGCGAGGAGTCGTGGATGCAGAAGGCCAAGGACATGGGCATCGAGTTCATCAAGATCCGCGCCTCCTGGGGCCAGGTGGGCAACAACAACATCTCGAACTACCAGTACGCTGCCCCTATCACCACCGCCAATACGCACTATCTCTTCGGTACGTCGGGCTACGACGATGCCACTTCGGCTTCCGACCTCGCCAAGAACTACGGCGCCTACCAGAGCCGCCTCGCCAATGCCGACGTGAAGTGGGAGACCTCCGAGCAGACCAACATCGGCCTCGACGCCCGCTTCCTGCAGAGCCGACTGGGACTCAACGTCGACTACTACATCAAGAACACCAAGGACTGGCTCGTCGAGGCTCCTATCCTCTCGACAGCAGGTACCGGCGCCCCCTACATCAACGGCGGCGACGTCAAGAACACCGGCGTGGAGGTGATGCTCTCGTGGGATGACCACATCGGCAAGGACTTCCACTACAGCCTCTCCGCCAACGGTGCCTACAACAGGAACCGTGTGGGCAACATCCCCAATACCGACGGCATCATCCACGGTGCCACCGGTTCGGTGCTCTACGACAACTCGGGCGAGTTCTACCGCGCCCAGGACGGTCATGCCATCGGTTACTTCTGGGGCTACAAGACCGCAGGCCTCTTCCAGAACGAGGCAGACATCGACGAGTGGGTAGCCGCAGGCAATGGCGTGCTGCAGGCCAACGTGCAGCCCGGTGACGTCAAGTACGTCGACGTGGACCACAACGGCGTCATCGACGACTCGGACAAGGTGGACCTCGGCAACGGCATGCCCGACTTCACCTTCGGCTTCTCCATCTCGTGCGACTGGAAGGGCTTCGACTTCAACGTCACTGCCAACGGTGCCGCCGGTCAGGAGATCGTGCAGTCCTATCGCAACCATACCAACAAGACTGCCAACTACACCACCGAGATCCTGCAGCGATGGACCGGCGAGGGCACTTCGGACCGCATCCCTCGCGTCACCAACACCAACATCAACTGGCAGTTCTCGGACCTCTATATCCACGACGGCGACTACCTGCGCATCTCGAGCGTCTCGCTCGGTTATGACCTCGCCCGTCTCTGGAAGAAGCAGTACTGCACCCAGTGCCGCCTCTACGTACAGGCTCAGAACCTCTTCACCTTCACCAAGTACAACGGCATGGATCCTGAGGTGGGCTACGGCAACTCCTCCTGGGTCAGCGGCGTCGACTATGGCTACTATCCACGTCCTCGCACCATCATGGTGGGCTGCAACGTGAAGTTCTGAGTGAGTTAAAAGTTATAAGTTAAAAGTTAAAAATTAACTCCTACGATATGAACAATCTGAAATCATATATACTGTTGGCTGCAGTCGCCACGGGCATCACGACCAGCTGCTCGGACAGCTTCCTCGACGTGGAGTCGAAGACCGAGACGACGACCGACAACTACTATAAGACCGAGAGCGATGCCAACCGCGCCCTGATAGGCTGCTACGACGGTCTGCGTCAGACCAACTCGAACCCCTCGTACGGCTTCTACATGATCGCCGAGACTATGGGTGCCGAGTGCTTCGGCGGCACGGGCAATACCGACGGCCGCGGCTATCAGGTCACCGACCGCTTCGACCAGGGACAGTCGTCGTCCGACCTGAACCTCTATGCCAACGAGTGGTCGAACTACTATGCCGCCATCTTCCGCTGCAATGAGTTGATCAACAACATCGGCTCGATCGACTTCGCCAGCGAGACGGCCATGAAGACCTGTCTGGGCGAGGCACGCACGCTGCGCGCCATCTGCTACTTCGACCTCGTACGCCTCTTTGAGAACATCCCGTTGCTCCGCACTTCGACCCAGGAGAAGGTGCCACAGGCGGCTCCTGACAGCGTCTACGCCCTCATCTTCGAGGACCTGCAGTATGCTGCACAGAACATCCCCGCTGACGCCTACCCCAAGGCACAGGCTTCGAGCAACGACGGTCGCATCACCCGCTATGCTGCCGAGGGTCTGATGGCTCGCGCGTACCTTTTCTATAAAGGTGTCTATGGCAAGGAGCCCGCTGGCTGCACCCAGCAGCAGGCACTGCAGGCTTGCGAGGAGGTGATCAGCTCGGGCGAGTTCGCCTTGATTCCCGAGTTCAAGAACCTCTGGCCTGCCGCTTCGGCACAGCCCGCCGAGGTGGGCGATGCCACCACCCTGCTCGGCACTTATGCCGGTGACGGCAATGCCGAGACGATCCTCGCCATCAAGTTCACCAACACGCAGGACTACAATGGCAACAACGACTCCAACCGCTGGCAGGTCATGGTGGGCATGCGCAGCATCACCTCGGCACCTTACGGCAAGGGCTGGGGCGCACTGACGGTCAATCCGGAGTTCTACAAGAAGTTCGGTACGGGCGATACCCGCCGCGATGCCTCGATCATCGACATCGAGGGCGAGGGCGTCTCGCAGGCAGCCTCGTTCGAGGCTGGCTACAAGGACTGGCGCGAATACACCGGCTACGCCATCAAGAAGTATTCGCCCCTCTGCTTCATCGACGGCACGTCGGCCACGAAGATCGACGGCTCGGGCGGCTTCCAGGAGCAGAACCACCAGGACTACGTGCTGCTGCGCTATGCCGACGTGCTGCTGATGGCTGCCGAACTCGGTTCGACCAATGTACAGCAGTACTTCGACCAGGTGCGTGAGCGCGCCTACACCAGCGACGGTCAGCTGTCGCCCAATTACAAGCAGGTCAGCGCCACGCAGGCCAACATCCTGCAGGAGCGTCAGCTGGAGTTCGCCTTCGAGGGCATCAACTACTATGACCTGCTCCGTCAGGGCATCGACGTGGCTGCCCAGGCCATCGCCATCACCAACTATCATGTGATCAGCGGTGGTTCGGACGACTACATCACCATCGACCCTGCCAACATCATCTCGAAGCGCGGCTTCTGCCAGATTCCCAACGACGAGATCATCCTCACCAACGACCAGGCCTACCTCAAGCAGAATGCAGGATGGTGATCGCACCGCAGGTGCGATAGTTATAAGGTTAATTTGTTAATTGGTTGTTTCGTTAATCTGTTGATTGGTTAATTGGTTGTTATTGATTGGTTGTTCCGCCTTTCAATTGCGCAATAACACAATAACACAGCAACACAATAACACAGCAACAACACAGCAACACAATAACACAACAACACAACAACATCTAAAATATGAGACACAATATAATAAGCAGCGGTGCCGCAGCATTGGCTCTGGCCGGTCTGGCGCTGACTGCCTGCACCCCCGAGGAATACGAGCTGGGCGGTCAGACGCTCACCAAGGCTGACCTGACCGAGGGCGTGGCATACACCGTCGAAGTCGACCAGAACACCAATACGGTAACGATGCGGAGCCTGATGCCTTCGTCCTACACCGTGCTGTGGGAATATGAGGGCGGACGCTCGCAGAACGCTGAGGCCACGATGCGCTACCCCTTCTCAGGCGACAAGTATGCCGTCTTCGGCGTGATGACCCGTTCGGGCGTCGTCTATGGCGACACCTGCTGGTTCCATATCAACAATCTGAAGGCAGAACTCCTCGAGGACGAGATCTGGACCCTGCTGGCTGGCGGCATCGGACAGGAGAAGACCTGGGTGCTCGACCTCGATGCCAACGGTACGTCGCAGCGCTTCGGCGGTCCCGTCTGGTTCTGGACCTATGGCTATACCTGGGATGCCCTCCATGCCGCCAATGGCGACAACTTCCTCGATGCTGACCCCTGGGACGCTACGGCTGCCATCAGCCCCTTCCTGGCTGACGACGGCACGGCACAGTGGTACTGGGCTGCCGACTGGGCTGGCAACTCGTGGATCGGCGATGCCGCCGACTATGGCGAGATGACCTTCGACCTCAAGGAGGGCGCCAATGTCACCGTCGACATGTCCAATACGGGCCTGGGTACCTTCAAGGGTTCGTTCATGGCGGACGAGACCACCCACAACCTCTCGTTCAGCGATGCCTGGCCCCTCCATACGCCCAACTACGACTCGCAGATCAAGACCGAGGTGCCCACCCGCGTCTTCCAGATTCTCTATTTGAACGAGAACAACATGATCCTGCTCTGCAACACCGCCACCAACACCCCCATCTCGCTCAACTACATCGTCAAGGGCTGGGAGCCTGAGGTCGAGGTGAGCGACGCTGAGGCCACCGACCCCGAGTACAATGGCGGAGACCCCAACGAGGACATGACCACCACCGTCACTACCATCAAGCAGTGGCAGCTCGTGGCCGATGCACCTTATGACTGGTATTTCTGGGACAATGCCACCGGCAGCTGGACCTCCAACGGCTTCAGCTCGAAGGCTGACTATGGCAACTGGGCTCCAGTGGCAGACGCCAAGGCCGTCGAGAAGTTCCTGCTCACGATGAGCGAGACCTCTGCCACCGCAGGCCAGTATCAGTTCACCGACATGAATGGCGACTCCTTCGACGGCAAGTATACCGTCGACGGCAATGGCTTCAAGTTCGATCAGGAGATGCTCTGGTTCACCGCTACCCACGAGGGTACCAACCCCTGGAGCGTCGAGATTCGCACCGATTCGCTCATCCTCCTCCAGAAGACCGGCACCAAGTCTGCCCCGATCTACTGGTTCGGCGTGCCTACCAAGTGGAACAACAAGCAGGTGGCTACCGAATACCTCTGCTTCAAGGTCGAGCAGTACAGCAACACCGGCAAGCCTGCCGTGCCTGCCCGCGACGTCACTGTCGACAACTCGAAGCTCTACTGGGGCGACCTCGAGGGCAAGGGCAACTTCCGCATCGAGCTCTCGAACCACTGGGACAGCAGCCACGAGAACGAGACCGCAGCCGTGATGGCCCAGGACATCTACTTCGATGAGAAGTGCGTCATCAACTTCACCGTCACCGGTCTGGGTACCTTCGCCGAGAGCCGTACCGGCTTCATCATGTGTTCGGCTGCCGGTATCTGGGATGCCCAGGAGGGAGTCAACACCTTCGAGTTCCGTGGTGATGGCACCTACACCGCCACCATCCTCGGCACAGCTACTGCCGAGAGCAGCGATATGGTCTTCCTCATCGACGTGCTCGACGCCCAGTCACAGACCTCCATTGACCTTAATGGATCGATCGTCAACCAGACCCTGCACGATGCCGGTATCGACGTCGTGGTCAACAGCGTCAAGATGGACGGTTCGGAAGGCTCGGAGGGCAGTGGCGACGGCGGTTCGGTCACTCCGCACATCAGTCGTAAGATCGAGGTCAACAACGACCTGGTCCGCTATGGCGACCTCGAGGGCAACGGCAACTTCCGCATCCAGTTCTACAATTGCTATGGAGGTCAGCAGGGCGCTGATGCTGCTGTCGACTGGAACGACATCTACAGCGACGAACAGATCACCATCAAGTTCACCGTCACCGGTCTGGGTACCTTCGCCGAGCCTGTGCAGGCATTCATCATGAGCTCCGCCCACAACCTGTGGAGCGCTACGGAGGGCCAGAATACTTTCGAGTTCAGCGGCGATGGCACCTACACAGCCACCCTCACGGGCGAAGCCACTGCCAATGAGAGCCTCGTCTTCCTCATCGACTGCGTAGGCGCTCAGAGCTATACCAGCATCGAGCTCAACGGGGCACTCGTCGACAATACGCTCCGCGACGCCGGCGTCATCGTCACCATCGACTCGATGACCGCTGACTAAATGGTAAATTGTAAATGGTAAATAGTTAAATAGTAAATATACTTATGCAAGCAAAATATCTGTCAGGCATCCTGCTGCTGGCTATGGGTCTGGGCCTCGGTACGTTCACTGCGTGCAACGACGAGGACGACTATACCATCTCCAAGGCAGCCATCATGGAGTCAGTGACCACCGGTTCGGCCGAGGTCACGGCTACCTCTGCCACCCTCTCGGGTTCCGTCAAGGGACTCGAGGGGCAGTCGAGCAGCGCCTACACCGTAGGTTTCTACTACATCGAGGGTCAGGGCGACCCCAAGCAGGGCACCCGCACCGTCGGCACCTATAGCGACGGCATCATCACCGCCTCGGTCGGTGACCTCCGGACAGGCGTCGAATACAGCTACTGTGCATTCGTCACCCTGCAGGGACGCGTCAACTACTACGGTGACGTCAAGACCTTCACCACCATCGATGCCAAGGTCTACACCCATGCTGCTTCGGACGTGACCGGTGCTACGGCTACCTTCAGCGCTACGATGGAGGGTACCAGCGGCATCTCCCTCACCACGGGCTATAAGCTGGGCCTTACGCTCAACGCGGACAGTCTCAAGGCATTCGGCGCCGACTACAACATTGGCGAGCTCGAGACGTCGGAGGTGACCTTCGAACTGAAGGGACTGTTGCCCAACACCGTCTACTACTACCTGCCTTACGTCAACCTCGGCACCAGCTACGTCTATGGCGAGGTAGGCACGTTCACCACCAAGGCGGTCGAATTCGAATACGTTGACCTGGGCCTCTCCGTCATGTGGGCCACCTTCAATGTCGGTGCAGAGCAGGTCGGTGAGACTGGCGGCACCTATGCCTATGGCGATGCCACGGGCCTCAAGCAGAGCCAGGATCTGGCCGACTATCCCAATACCAGCATCATCGGTTCGGGCGACGATATCGCCAAGGCCATCGGTGCAGGCCACCTGCCATCGCTCGCTGACGTCAAGGAGCTGATCAACTCCTGCCAGTACAAGTACGGCACGGTGGACGGTGTGGAGGGTGCCACCTTCACGGCGCCTAATGGCAACAGCATCTTCCTGCCTGCAGCTTCGGGCTACTGGACCGGTACGGCTGCCTCCAGCGGCATCCACGGACAGACCTTCGAGGTGAATGCCTCGTCATCGAACCTCTCCGCCGAACTGCTCTCCACGCAGCTCTGCGTGCGCCCCGTCACGGCGGCTCCGTTCAGCATCAAGAACCTCTACCAGACTTGGCAGCTCGACGTCGATGAGTTCGGCGACTGCTACTACTTCAACGGTCCCGTCTGGTTCTATGGCACGGACGACGACTACAACACCGTCAGCGAGGGTACGCCTGCTCCTGAAGGAGCTGACTCGTGGTCATGGACGGCAGACTTCGCGGGCAACTCGTGGGCTACGCCCGGCGGCGCCAAGAACTACGGTACGATGACCTTCAATGCCGACGGCACCGTCGACGTCAATGGCACCAGCGGCACCTTCACCTTCAATGCGAAGCAGAAGACGTTGACCCTCTCGATACCCGTGCTCAATCCGGACGAGAACCGCGTCAGCAACCTCACTACCGACCTCAAGATCCTCGCTCTCGGCAAGAACAATCTGCAGATTGGCGTCATCCGCGATGCTGACCCCTGCCTCCTCTCTTACAACTACGTTTCGAAGAGCTACTACGACGAGAACTCCAAGCCCGTCTGGCAGGGCGTGCCCGCTTCGCTCAACGTCAGCGACCCCAACTGGAGTCCCAGCATCTGGGCCAATGCCGACTATAAGCTCAATGCCGACGTCACCGGCTTTGGCACCTACACCGCCAAGGCGAAGCTCGACGGTGCCATCAACGGTGTCAACGTCTTCACCGTCGACATCCTCGGCTACACCGCCTTCTTCGGCGAGCAGATGCGTGACATCACCGTGGCTCGCATCGATCAGATCCTGATTGACGGCAATGAGGTGGCATGCGACAACTCGAAGATCAAGTACGGCGACATCGAGGGCAACGGCAACTTCCGCATCGAGATTTACAATGACTATGGTTCGGGTACGGCCGACAATCCGCCTATCGACAAGTCGCAGATGCAGGGTTCGGAGGTGGAGGTCACCTTCACCATCGAGTCGCTGGCTGCCGAGGCAATGGTCGTCATCAGCGATCCCAACTGGTCGCCTTCCAACTGGGGCACTCCCGGCTATGCCGGCAATGCTATCGTCAATGGCTACGGTCAGTACACCTGCCGATGCGACATCGGCGGTGCCATCAACGGTGTCAACGTCTTCTGTGTCGACATCACCAACTTCACCCAGCTCTTCGGCGAGGAGATGCGCGACAACACCGTGGCTGAGATTGATAAGATCGAGATCGACGGCAAGGAGGTGGCATGCGACAACTCCAAGATCCTCTATGGCGACATCGAGGGCAATGGCAAGTTCCGCATCGAGATCTACAACGATTATGGCGCAGGTACCGCCCAGAATCCTCCAATCGACAAGTCGCAGATGCAGGGTCAGAACGTTGCCGTCACCTTCACCCTCAAGGAGAAGGTCAAGGGTTATAACGTCAACTTCATGACCTGCGACACCAACTGGAACTGGAAGGATCACTCGCAGACCATGCAGCTGGAGGCTGGCCACCAGTACACCGTCACGGCTGCCGATGCCCAGACCAATGGCATGATCGACTGCGTCGACCTCGAGGGCTTCGCTGCAGATTATCCCGGAGCCATCCTCCGTGTTGACGACATCAAGGTCGATGGCCAAAGCATCGCCTTCGACCCCAACAAGATCGGTCATGGCGACATCGAGGGCAAGGGCAACTACCGCATCGAGCTCTTCAACTGCTATGGCAATACCTCCAAGCAGGGTACCGATGCCTTCGGTGGCACCTCTGCCGATGCAGCAGCAGCGCTGGCTTGCAATGAGAAGATCGAGCTCACCTTCACCGTCGTCACGCTCGACGGATTCAGCGCCGGCCTCACCACTTGCGACAGCAACTGGAACTCCTCCTGGCCTGATGCTTCGACTCCGCTCTGTCTGAACAATGTCTTCCCCATCGAATACACCGTCACCGTCGAGGGCAGTCGCGCCAATGGCATGATCGACCTCGTCGAGGTGCAGAATGTGATGGCACAGTTCCCCAATATCCAGCTTACCCTCCAGACGGTGCGCTGCGATGGTCAGGAGGTGGCCTTCGATGCCTCGAAGATTCTCTATGGCGACCTCGAGGGCAAGGGCAACTACCGCATCGAGCTTTACAATACCTACGGTTCGTCGAAGGGCAATGCTGCCTTTGCGGGCGAGTCAGACGGCATCATCCCCGGTCTCGGATTCAATGAGAAGATGGAGGTCACCTTCACGCTCGATAAGTTGTTCTGATGAGGGCGTATGGGCGTAAGGTCATAAGGTTATGAGGTCTTAAGGTTTTAAGGTCATGAGGTTTTAAGGTCTTAAGGTCTTAAGGGTCTCATAACCGAGCATCAAATAATCAGTAAGTAGCAACAATGAAATATCCAATCAATTATCCCCTATGGCTCATGGCATTCGCTTTGGCCATAGCCAGCTGCAGCAATGAGGAGACCATCGGCTATGATTATCAAAATGTCATCTCAGAGCTCAAAGTAAGTCAGGAGCAGGTCAATTTCGGCTGTCGTGGCGGCGTCGTCACCCTTTACGCGCAGTCTGTCTCCGCCATCAGCATCAGCAGCGATGCCGCGTGGCTCACTTGTCAGGCAGGTGAGCAGTCGCCGGTACTTCATTCCACCCCTTTCACTCTCACCGCGAGTGACTGCACGGGCGAAACCGCATCACGTTCGGCGAGCGTCACCGTCACGGCAGGCGGACAGTCACAGCAGGTCCAGGTCTATCAGTCACCCGATGCCGTCATCCTCTCGGTCGAGCCTGCCAGCGTAGCAGGCGAGGGCGGTTACGTCACGGTGCGCTATGCTTACGAGCAGGGTCCCGCTTCGTTCGACATCCCCGAGGAGGCTCAGAGCTGGATCACGGCAGTGGAGCCCACCCGCGTCATGACGCAGGACACCCAGTCGTTCTACGTCGCCTCTCACGTTGGTGAGCAGCGCAGTGCCCTCATCACCCTCACCGCCACGTCTGCCGATGGCTACACCCGCATCAGCGAGTCGTTCACCATCACCCAGGATGCCCGTGAGACCAGCATTGACCCCGAAGCTACTGCCATGCGGGTCGCCGCCCTGATGTCTCCCGGTTGGAACCTCGGCAACACCATGGAGGGGACCTCGGGCAGCGCCGGCCTAGGCGATGAGACAGGCTGGCAGAGCACCAAGACTACGCAGCAGATCATCGACTTCGTAGCCTCGCAGGGCTTCCGTTCGGTGCGTATCCCCTGTTCCTGGTACCGCCACATGGATGCCAATCATCAGATTGATGCCAGCTGGATGGCGCGCGTCCAGGAGGTCGTGGATTATTGTGTGGGCGACGGTCTCTACGTCCTGCTCAACGATCACTACGACACCGACTGGATTGAGACCCACATGGACACCTACGACGCCGACCGTGCCGCCATCATGACTGCGCTTTGGACGCAGGTGGCGCAGAACTTCCAGGCTTACGATGAGCACTTGATTTTCGCCGGTCTCAACGAGCCCAATGCCGACAACCAGTCCAAGACCGACAACCTCGTCCGTTACGAGCAGGACTTCATCGACGCAGTGCGTGCCACGGGTGGCAACAACCAGTACCGCATCCTTGTCGTCCAGGGTCCGTCGACCGACATTGACAACACCCAGCGTTACTACAAGACCTTGCCCACCGATCAGGTCAAGGACCGCATGATGGTCGAGGTGCACTTCTACTCTCCTTGGACCTTCTGCGGCCTCGAGGCAGATGCCGACTGGGGCAATGCGGCCTGGTTCTATGGCGCAGCCAACCACGTCAGTGGCTCCACGCACAATGCCTCCAGCTCGAACGAGGAGTCGTATGTGGCCTCGCAGATGCAGAAGCTCCAGACGCAGTTCACCTCGCAGGGCATCCCCGTCATCATCGGTGAGTATGGCTGCCAGTGGCGTGAGTTGTCCGACCATCAGGCAGAGCATGATGCATCGGTCCGCCTCTTCCACGAGACGGTGGTCCGTGAGTCCATCGACCATGGCTGCGTGCCTGTGGTCTGGGACATCAATGCCCTCAACCGCAATGGCGAGCGAGGCATCATGACCATCATTGACCGCGCTGGCTGCAGCGTCTGGTGTCAGCCAGCCATGGAGGGCATCACCGCTGGTTATGCCGCTGCCCATTGGCCATATTGAGCAATAACATATTAACACAATAACACATTAACCCTTTATGACCTCCAACACTATCCGTCTTTCCGCACTCCTTGGCGTAGTCGCTATGGCAAGTGCATCCGTTCTCACCTCCTGTGGCGGTGGCGACGTCCAGCAGCAGGGACAGCAGGTCACGGTACGCATCACAGGTGGAGACGCCCAGAGCCCCAAGCTCGTCCGCCTCGAAGTGAGGAGCGACCAGATAATCCGCGTCAGCGCCACCGCTGAGCAGAAGTTCCGCGACCCCAAGTCGCTCATCGTTGTCCCACAGGAGCAGCAGACGCCCTACGAACTCCAGCAGCGGGGCGATACAGTCTGTGTCAAGACGGCCTCTGTCATGGCAAATGTACTCAAGACCACAGGCCAGGTGTGGTTCACCGACCTGGAGGGCAACGTAATCCTCGCCGAACAGGCCGAGTCTGGCAAGACCTTCCAGCCCTACGAATGCCAGCAGACGGTCTGGACGGCCAATGCCGACGGTCCCGCCGAGCAGGCCAATCCTACCCGCTACTCGGGCTGGACCACCCGTGTCATCTTCGAGAGTCCTGAGGACGAGGCATTCTATGGCCTCGGTCAGCATCAGGCCGACGACTGGAACTACAAGGGCAAGAACGAGGAGCTCTTCCAGTACAACACCAAGGTCTCCATTCCCTTCATCGTCTCTAGCCATGGCTATGGCGTATTGGTCGACAGCTACTCGCTGATGCGCTTTGGCAATCCCCACGACTACTCACAGCTCGGCGAACTCTTCGACCTCATCGACAGGGAGGGCAATCCCGGTGCCCTCACCGGCACTTACACCGCCCCCGGTCAGGAGACGCTCACCCGTCGTGAGGACTCCATCTACTTCGAGAACCTCAAGTCCGCCAAGAATCTCCCCGCCTACGACCTCAACAAGGCCACCGTACTCTACGAGGGTGAGATTGTGCCCCGTGAGTCGGGTGAGTATTGCTTCAGCCACTACTACAGCGGCTATCAGAAGATCTTCATTGACGATCAGGATGTCTACACCGAAGACGTGATGGGTCACAACGGCTCCGCCCTGCAGCCCCTCGATCCTGCCGACAATGCCACGCAGCAGACCATCTGGCGTACTGCCTGGAACCCCAATGCCCGCAAGTTCCGTCTGCAGCTCAATGCCGGTCAGCATTACCGCTTCCGCCTGGAGTGGCAGCCTGATGGCGGCGAGGCATACTGCGGCCTGCGTGCCCTGGCTCCTGTCGCCAAGGAGGAGCAGCAGAAGCTCTCCTTCTGGAGCGAGATGACCCAGCAGCTCGACTACTACTTCATCTACGGTGGTGCCTCGGACGACAATGGTGCACGGTGCACAATGAATGATGCACGATTGAATGATTCGGATGACGCAGGCGATAGCCGTGCATCGTGCATTGTGAACCGTGAACCATCACTCGACCGTGTCATCGCCGGCTACCGCCAGCTCACCGGCAAGGCCCAGATCATGCCCAAGTGGCTGCTGGGTTACTGGCAGAGTCGCGAGCGCTACAAGACGCAGCGCGAGATTCTCGACGCCCTTCAGGGCTTCCGTGACCGCAAGTTGCCCATCGACAACATCGTCATGGACTGGAACTATTGGACCTGGGACTCCTGGGGCGGCTTCGAGTTCGACCCTGAGCGCTTCAGCGACCCCAAGGGCATGATCGACACCATCCATCAGCAGCATGCCAAGATCATGATCTCCTGCTGGCCCAAGTACTATCTGACCACCGAGCACTTCAAGGAGCTCAACGACATGGGTAAGATGTACCAGCAGTCCATCAAGGACTCCATCTACGATTGGCTGGGCTACAAGTATGCCTTCTACGATGCCTACGACTACGATGCACGCCGTGTGTTCTGGCGCCAGCTCTACGAGCACCTCGGCACCATCGGCATGGATGCCTGGTGGATGGACGCTTCTGAGCCCAATGTCCGTGACTGCACCGACCTGCCTTATCGCAAGCTGCTCTGCGGCCCGACGGCCTTCGGTTCGAGCGACGAGTTCTTCAACGCCTACTCCATTGTCAATGCAGAGGCCATCTACGACGGTCAGCGTGGCTACGAGACAGCCATCGAGCGTCAGGGCATCAAGGCAGACGACAGCCAGGCACTGCAGGCAGGTGCCCAGTGGAATCAGGATGGTTATGGCAACGAAGGTCAGTTCTCGCCCGAGAATCGCCGCGTCTTCCTCCTCACCCGCAACGGCTTTGCTGCCGAGCAGCGCTTCAGCACCGCTACCTGGTCGGGCGACATCGGCACCCGCTGGGAGGACATGAAGACGCAGATCACTGCCGGACTCAACTTCTCCATCTCGGGCGTGCCCTTCTGGAGTCAGGACATCGGCGGCTTCTCGGTCGAGAAGCGCTATGAGGCTGCCCAGCGGCTCTTCGACCAGACCGGCAAGGAGAACGAAGACCTGCGCGACTGGCGCGAGCTCAATGTCCGCTGGCACGAATGGGGCGTCTTCACTCCCATGTACCGCACCCATGGCCAGTTCCCGCTCCGCGAGCCATGGAACGTGGCCCCACAGAATCACCCGGCCTATCGGACCATCCAGTCGCTGCTCGAGTTCCGCTATCGCATGATGCCTTATCTCTACTCGCTCGCTGCACAGGTCCACTTCGATGACTACACGATGCTCCGTCCCATGGTGATGGACTTCGGCTACGATACGCAGGTGCTCGACCTCGGCTATCAGTTCATGTGCGGTCCGTCGTTCATGGTATGTCCCGTCTATCAGTACAAGGCACGCCAGCGCGATGTCTACTTCCCCAAGGATCGCGTCTGGTATGACCTCTACACCGGTCGTGTCGCCAGCCAGGGTGGCGAGCAGAAGGCTTGCCCCGCTCCTTATGAGCAGATTCCTGTCTTCGTTCCCTCTGGCTCCATCATCCCCTTCGGTCCTGCGCTGCAGTATGTGGATGAGAAGCCCGCTGACGTCATCCGCCTCTATGTCTACGAGGGTCGGGACGGCCAGTTCACGCTCTATGAGGACGAAGGCACCAACTACGGTTACGAGGCGGGTCGCTATGCCAATATCCGCTTCACCTACAGTGAAGAGGCTCACGAACTCACCATCGCCGACCGTGAAGGCGAGTTCCCCGGCATGCTTCAGTCGCGCACCTTCGTCATTGTCCCCGTCAGTGCCGACCATGTCCAGCCCTACGATCCCGAGGCAAAGGGCATCGAGGTGCAGTATGACGGCAAGGCGGTCAGCGTGAAGCTGTAGTTGCTGTCAATGCATTTTAACAACGAACATGGAACGAAAATACAGCGAAAACTGAACGAAAAAAGTCAGTCGCTGGCATTTTCGTCCCATGTTCGTCGTAATTGACTCGTTGTAAAATGACTCATTATTCATTAAATGTGTATAGCAATTCGCACTCCTTTCGGCTGTTTGGTTTCGAATTTGGGTCAAAAATTTGGTCAAACGGAAAATAATAATTAACTTTGCGCCCGCATTTTAATTAATGATGAACAGATAATGAATCATATCTTCAAACCCGTATTCTTCGCTTTGGCTTGCCTGGCATTCTCCACGACGGCCTATGCCCAGAAATTTACCCTCGCTTCTTCCTCCTCCGACGTCCCGCTCTACCTCAACGAGTCGGCCGACCTCGACGCCCGTGTCGATGACGCCTTGAGCCGCATGACGCTCGCCGAGAAGTGCCGCTTGGCCTATGCCCAGTCGAAGTTCTCGAGCCCGGGTGTGCCGCGTCTGGGCATTCCCGACCTCTGGTACAGCGATGGCCCTCACGGTGTGCGTGCCGAAATCAACTGGAACGACTGGGGCTATGCCGGTTGGACCTGCGACTCCATTACCGCCTATCCCGCATTGACCTGCCTGGCCGCCACCTGGAATGTCGGTCTTGCCAGCTCTTATGGCAACTGCGTCGGTCAGGAGGCACGCTTCCGCCGCAAGAACGTCCTGCTCGGCCCTGGTGCCAACATCTACCGCACGCCACTCAATGGCCGCAACTTCGAGTATCTGGGCGAGGATCCACGTCTCGCCTCGATGATGGTGGTGCCCTACATCCAGGCAGTGCAGCAGAATGGCGTGGGTGCCTGCATCAAGCACTTCCTGCTCAATGACCAGGAGGAGTTCCGTGGCCACGTCGACGTGAAGGTCTCAGAGCGCGCCCTTCACGAGATCTATCTGCCTCCCTTCCGCGCTGCCATCCAGCAGGCGGGCGTCTGGAGCCTCATGGGCAGTTACAACCGCTACTGCGGTCAGCACGTCACCCACAACGAGAAGCTCATTAAGGAGCTTGCCAAGGAGCAGCTCGGCTTCGATGGCGTAGTGGTCTCAGACTGGGGCGCTGCCCACGATACCCGTGAGGCTGCACTCTATGGCCTCGACTCCGAGATGGGTTCCTACACCAATGGTCTCACCTCCGAGGGTCAGGGCTTCACTTACGATGACTATTACCTCGGTTCGGCTTATTACAACATGTGCCTCAATGGCGAGATTCCCGAGTCGGTCGTCAATGACAAGGCAGGACGCGTGCTGCGCCTCCTCTTCCGCACCGAGCGCAGCCATAATGCACAGTACCCGAATGGCAGAGTGGGCAGCCAGGAGCAGCTTGATGCTGCCCGCCAGATTGCCGACGAGGGTATCGTCCTGCTCAAGAACAGTCCTGTCGGCAATGCCTCACAGCCCTTGCTCCCTATCAATCCCAGCCGTTACCATCGCATACTCGTCGTCGGAGAGAATGCCACGCGCAGCCTCTGCATGGGCGGTGGTTCTTCCGAACTCAAGACGAAGCTTGAGATTGCTCCGCTTCAGGGCTTGATCAATCGCTTCGGCGGTGTCGCCAGCATCGACTATGCGCAGGGCTATCAGTCCGGCGGCGCCTACTATGGCCGCATCGACATCATCCCCCAGTCGGTCACTGACTCGTTGCGTCAGGAGGCAGTCCAGAAGGCTCGTCAGGCTGACCTCGTGATTTATGTCGGAGGCATGAACAAGAACCACTTCTCCGACTGCGAAGGCGGCGACCGCCTCACCTACGACCTCGACTTCGGTCAGAACGAGCTTATCTCCGCCTTGCTCGACGTCAACCCCAACCTGGTCTGCTGCATCATCTCGGGCAATGCCTACCGCATGCCATGGCTCAGCCGCGTACCGGCACTCGTCCAGAGCTGGTATCTCGGTTCGATGGCTGGTACGGCGTTGGCTGACATCCTCTCGGGCGATGTCAATCCTTCGGGCAAGACCATCTTCAGCTATCCTGTCGACCTCTTCGATGCTCCTGCTCACCAGTTGGGTCGCGTCAGCTACCCCGGTGTCAGCCCGCAGGAAGTGCCCCAGAAGTACAGCTTTGCCAAGGGGCAGAACCCCACTTCGGCTCAGCTTCTCGCCCATCTCAAGGGACTCAAGGATCCACGCGACCGGATGAAGACCATCCCTGTCGAGATGCAGGTGATCAACAACAGCCCTGTCACCGCAGCTCATGCAGGCAATGGTGACGAGGTGGAGCTCTATGCCGAGGATATCCTCGTCGGCTATCGTTGGTACGACTATTTCGACATCAATGGAGTGGGAGGCAAGCGAGTCAACTTCCCCTTCGGCTATGGCCTCTCCTACACCACCTTCCAGTACAGTGACGTCACCGTCTATGGCAACTCCATCTCGGTCCGGATTACCAATACCGGCAGCCGCGAGGGTAAGGAGACCGTCCAGTTCTATGTCGGTGACGACAAGTCGTCGGTCGTCCGTCCCAAGAAGGAACTCAAGTACTTCGAGAAGGTCTCCCTCCTCCCTGGTCAGTCCAAGTTCGTGACCTATACCATTGCCGACGAGGACCTCAAGTACTACGATGAGCAGAAGCACCGCTGGTACTTCGAGAGCGGCAACTTCACCATCTACGTCTGCTCCTCGTCAGCCCATGTCGAGGGGAAGGTCAGCATCACCCGATAGCCCCCCGTTCTCTGTCAAATCAATCAAACAATCAACACTATGTTCAAGAAACTCTTTCTCCTCCTTCCCGCTCTTGCCTTGGCATTCGTCGCCACAGCGCAGCAAGAGGTGCGTGAGATCAACATTCAGGCCGATGCCACCGAGACGCCTGAAGTCCCCAACTCCTCCCTCGACCGCATCACTTGGGACCGTCAGCTCCAGGCAGGTCATGACTATGCCATTGTCTTCCCCGCTCCACTCGACGGCTATTACTTCGGTGCTGATGCGCAGCGTTACGAGGTTCGCGCCATGGCTGAGCAGAATGGCGTCTGGCATCTCAACATCGCAGACCCCAAGACCGATCTGCAGAACTTCCTCCCCGGTCAGCCTGTCTACCTGGTTCGTCCTACGGTCGACATTGCTCAGCTCACCTTTGTCACTGCGGGCATCCGCACCAACCTGCTGGGTCGTGGATGGCAGCTTCGCTGCATTGACGTCACTGGTTACGTCGTCGACACCGAGCTTGCCATTCGTCATATCCTCACGGCTGCCGATACCGAGACAGCCTCAGCCTGGTACGACATCATGGGACGTCAGGTCAGCTTCGGCGCCGCTCCCACGGAGCCTGGTACCTATATCAACCGTGGCCAAAAGGTTATCATCAAGTAAACAATAGACCCTTCGACAATGAAACTTTCACATATCCTCCTCGTCGCCGCTCTGGCACTCACCTCTTCCATGAGTCTGCATGCCATCGACATCCAGAGCCAGCTCGTCAAGCCTGGCTTCGAACTGAAGAGCATCACCTATACTTCAGTCGACGTTCACAACCAGCCTGTCACCCTCTCGGCAGAGATTGCCTATCCCGTCAGCAAGCAGGTCACCTTCTGTGTGCTCAATGGCCACGGCACCACCTGCAACGACAATGAGGTGCCCACCGGTTCCACCCCACAGGACATGAACATCATGAACTGCACCGCTGCCGATGGTGCATTCGTCGTCAGCCCTGACTACCTCGGCTACGGCTCCACTGCCAACCTTGACCATCCCTACTGCGTGCCGCTCATCACCGCCCGCAACTGCGTCGATGCCCTCCTTGCTGCCAAGAAATATGCTGCAGAAGAACTCGGCGTCACTTTCCCTGCCGACTGCAAGACCCTCAATGTAGGTGCCAGCCAGGGTGGCGGCACGGCGCTCGCCGTCCAGTATTACCTCGAGACCTATGCCGATGCTGATGTCGCTGCCGAAGTCAACCTCAGCAAGACTATCGCCGTGGCTGCTCCCTCGTTCCTGTCGTTCATCTTCGACGAGTATCGCAAGGACGAACCGCTCGATTATCCTGGCGCCGTGGCTCTCTCTGTGCTTGGTACGATGCAGGGCTTCAGCGAGGGTTGCCTCCATGCCTATCAGGACGAGACGCTCTACTTCAATTCCAAGTTCCTCCAGACGGGTCTCCTCGATGTGCTTCGTCAGCGTCAGACCAGTGCCTACGACTATAATGCACTTACCTTCAAGACGCTCGGCAATGAGGTCCGCATCTCCGACATCGTCACTCCCGAACTGCTCGACATCGAGTCGCCCCTGGGCCGTGCCATGGCAAGGGCAATGACCCAGTGCAATCTCAATCGTCCCGATTGGACCCCCAAGGCTCCTATCGTCCTGATGCATCAGACGGGCGACGAGGTAGTGCCCTACGAGTGCACGCATCAGTTCTGTGCCTTCCTCGATTCGAAGGGTGCTTCGTACGGGGTCGTCAGCGATGAAGACATGGCCAACCAGCTTCTCGTCGAGTATGTAGGCGGTTCCAACAAGAACTATGAGCTCTACATCTATTTCAACACCTTCACCAGCCCTCACACCCAGACCTGCGGTCATTTCTATATCTATTTCGCCGATGGTCTGATGCGCTAAGTCTGTGCTCGGATAAACAATGAAGGGGCTGTGGTATTATTGCCACAGCCCCTTCATCGCTTTCTTGCTTTGTGTTCATCGTACTTGCATTGTGTCCATCGTACTTGCAGCGCGTCAGTGAAGCACTGGCGGGCAGACCTCGAGCATGTAGATGGCGTCGAGCGACCAGGTGGAGATGCCGTTGGTCGAGAAGCGGTCGGGCGACTGGTGCCCGCGGTCAAGTTGCTCCATGGCATCATGGACGTTGCCGGCATAGGCGGGCAGGCGGCTCACGGCGTAGCTCTTGCCTCCTGCGCGTTCGAGGTATTCCGAGCAGAACTGCAGCCACGTCTGACGCCACGAGTCGGGCACCTCGCGGATGTCCATCAGTTCGTTCACGAACTCGAAGCCGCCCATCAGGAAGAGCAGGTGGTTGGTGTGGGTCAGCGTAGGGTCGCCTTCCCAGCTGATGATGCCTGTGGCAGGGTCGTAGCCCAGCGCCTTGGGACCGGTGAAGATGCCGCTAGGGAAGGCACTGATGCAGTTCATGCCGGTCAGCATCTTCTGCCAATAGTAAGGATTGAGCGTACGCTCGTATTCGGTCATCCAGTTGGCAGCGTATGCCAGCCAGTCGGGACCGATGCGCAGGCGGGCGGGAGCCGTGCAGGGGTAGAGGCCGCGAGGCTGTGCCAGTCGCATGGGGTCAAGGTGATAGAGCAGCGTGTCGAGGTCGCGCTGAGCCGACATCAGTTGGCCCAGACGCTCATCGCCACCGCTCAGGTAATAATAGAAGCGGTTCCACAGTGCCTGGCTGATGCGTGCCTCCTTCGAGCCGCAGCCCCAGTGCGAGACGTTGTGCCGTGAGCCCAGCCCCTTGAACGGACCTTCGTGGTAGACATCCACCTCGCTGGTGTGTCGCGTCATCGCCACAGCCATGTGCCAGAGGTCGGGACGTGCCGTGCGCAGGAAGTTGTACCAGAGCATCATGTTCGAAGCCAGCTCGGTGTTGTCCCAGGCAAAGCCGCCGATGTCGTAGCGCCACTCCTGGCGTTCGGGGTCGTAGGCATGCATCACGTCGCCGTAGTTCCAGAAGCCATACCAATGGCGTCGCTTCACTTCACCTACCATGAAGTCGCTCCAGTAGGTCAGGTCGTGCTCTATATTATTATATAATGTGTCGGGCAGACTCCAGACACCGAAGGCATGCTGCGCATGCAGATACTGGGGAGTGCAGATGAGTTGAGGCTGCTGGGTCAACGCGGAGAACAGTCGGGTCAATGCCTCGTCGCCAGGATAGCCCTGGGTGGGCTGCAGCATGATGACGGAGGTGCGGCCGATGCCCTGAGGTGTGCTCATGCTCTCCTGCACGTCCTCGTAGGAGGCATCGAGGTCGTGCGCCACGGTGTCGTAGTGACGCAGGTCCATAGGCTCCGCTTCGGGGCTCCAGAGGTAGAGTGTCACGGTGGCGAGCGGCGAGGTGGCACCTTCGATAAGGAGCGTCGAAGGATAGCTCTGCCAGAAGTCCTCCATGCCGAGGGCAAGACCGACGCATTTACCATTGGACGATTTACCATTTACCATTGGGGCTTCACCGATGAAGACGCCGCCCGTGGCGCGATGACCCGTGAGCGTACCGATCCAGGGCGTCTGAGGGTCGGGCTTGGCGCTCTTACGGATTGAGAAGCCTTCGTCGAGGGGCTGGGAGAGGCGGTAGCGGTCCCAAGTGGCCCAATGGCTGAGGTAGCCGCGATTGTTCTCGTTGAATGCCTCAGGCTCGGGAAGCTGCAGGCCCTGCATCTGCTGGTGGTAGAGCTCTTCGGGACCACGTCCGTTGCCGTCGAGCGAGAGCGAGCGCCGTCCGGTGACGGGCTGCACGGGTTCGTGCCAGAGCTTGCCTTCGTCCGTCGTGAAGGCGACGTGACGGTTGTAGGCTTGTGCTTGCAGCGGTACGTCAGCACGGAGGGCGATGCTGTGAGGCGCCGGTTGTGCCGGGGTGCGAAGATAGACCAACGAATGGACCACGCGAATGACCGGCGACCCTGCATTGACGTAGAGGCGGACGATGTAGTCGATGCTGTCGCCACTTGCGCAGCACTTGACGACTACCTGTCGGGTGGACTGTCGTTCGATGAGGAGGCTGTCGAGGGTTGCGGCACGTCCGTCGGTCTCGACACGCAACTGCTGGCAGGTCGGTGTGCCGCAGAAGAGGAGGCTGTCCATCAGACTGCTCGCCCCTGCCTGACGGGGCAGGTAGAGTCGGCTGTCGCCATTGGTGATGACGTATTGGGTCGACGTCTCCTCTATGTGGATTGGACAATTGGACAATTTACCATTTGACAATCCGCCATTTACCGTGCGGGCATTGGTCTGCTTCTTGCCGCGTGGCTGGAGCTGCAGCGTATATGCCGTGTCGTTGGCGATGAATCCGGCGAAGCCTCCCCACTTGAGCGAACGGTCCGGCCAGTAGGCGAGGGGATAGAAGTCCAGCTCCTGACCATTCAGTCGGAACTGGTCGGTGGCTTTGACCTGACCACGTTCGAAGGGAACACCGAAGCGGACTGTGACCGAGTCGGTCTGAGGCTGCTCGATCCAGTGGAGTGAGATGCCCGACGTGGGCTCCTCGCTGAGCGGCTCAGTGTGGCAACGGAAATGGGCGATGCGCAGGCGGCTCCAGGTGGTGCGCACGCCGAACCATCCTGAGGTCAATGGCTCCCGGTCGCGATAGTCGACGAGGCACTCTCCGTCGATGTAGTAGCGAATCTTCATTCCGTCGGCCTCCACGCGGATGTGGCGCCAGCGGTTGGCGACGTTGAGGTGGGCAGCATCGGTGTATTCGCGGATGACCTGAGGCAACTGCTCCGGCTGCAGCGCCTCCCCTTCGGTCATCGTACCTGCCTCGGCACGATAGCGGCGGAAGCGGGTCGTCGTGTTGCTGTTGCCTCCATAGCCGAGATAGTAGAGCTGCATCGTGTAGCAGCGACGGAAGACGCCGCTGCGCTGCTTCATGCGGGTGAAGACCGAGCCTGTCTGAGGACCACCGTCCGTAGTCCGCTGTTCGCCACTCTTCAGCTTCCCCTTGGGGTCGGATGCCATCCAGAAGCAGTTGAGGTCGCTCACTCGGTCGCCCTCCCTGCCTTCGTCCATCAGGCAGGCATCGTATTCGACGACGGTGCGTCCCTCCATCCGCTCGTTGCGCCAGAGGGTCAATCCCTTGGGGGCAACGACCTCGAGCGTGTCATGGAGGAAGTGGAGCTGATAGTCGGACGATTCGCTCTCGATGGTCCAATGCTGACGGAACTCCTGCTCCGTGAGGCAGGACGTGAGGTCGTCGGCGAGAAGAGCCGACGAGGAGAAGAGAAGGGAGAGAGCAATGAAGAGAAACTGTGATGTGCGCATGGTCAAGTGTTGTGGTATTGCTAAGGATGTCAGAAAAAGCAGCAATCCCCGCCCCAAAGGATGGAGCGGGGATGTGCGTGGGTCGATTGTACCTTTTCCCTTACAGGTTAGGATTGATCTTGCTCCACTCGCTGATAGGTGGAACGATGTTGAGGGTGACGAGCTCGTCGCGCATCTTGCAGAGGTGCTCGTACGAAGCGTCGAGGCTGGCGAGCTCTTCAGGAGTGCCGACAGGATCGACATAGGTGCAGCCACGCTCATCGAGGGTGGTGTTCATAGCCATCATGATGTGGTTGTACTTCTCGTCGTTGCAGTAGGTGCCAGCAGGCCAACGGAAAGGCTCACCGCCCATGACGCTGCCAATCATCTCAACCGAGCAGTAGGCAGGGCTCTGGAAAGAGCTGCGGCCGCGGAGCTCGATGATCTTGGCACCGCCCTTGGTGACAGCCACCTTCATGGCATCCCACTCCTCCTGAGGGAAGGCAGGAGTACCGATGATGTCCGAGAGGACGCGGTCGCCGATCTTGACCTGGCTGCCGAAGACGGCCATCTGCTCGCCGTGACCACCGAAGGTGCGGCAGCCAGAGATGCGGCTCTGAGGTACGCCGAACTTCTTCGAGAGGGCGCTCTGCAGACGGGTAGAGTCGAGAGCGGCGAGGGTGGTGACCTGGCTTGGCTTCAGACCTGAGTAGAGCAGGGTGACCAGACCGGTGAGGTCAGCGGGGTTGAAGATGATGACGACATGCTTGACGTCGGGGCAGAACTCCTTGATGTCCTCGCCCAGACCGCGTGCAATCTCGCAGTTGCCCTTGAGCAGATCCTCGCGGGTCATGCCGGCCTTACGTGGAGCGCCACCGGAAGAAATGATGTACTTGGCACCGGCCAGAGCCTCCTGGATGTTGGTGGTCCAGGTGATGTTGGCACCCTCGAAGCCACAGTGATACATCTCCTCAGCTACGCCCTGCAGACCTGGAGCATAGACATCATAGAGACAGATGTTGGGGGTGAGCTTCATAGTGAGGGCAGTCTGAACCATGTTGGAGCCAATCATACCAGCGGCACCGACGATGACAAGTTTATCGGTAGTTAAATAAGCCATTTGTTTGAAAGTATTTTAAGTGATATTATGAATTTTCGAAATTACACACGCAAGCCATCTTGAATTGCGCTGCAAATTTAATAATTTAAAATGTAAAATGTAAGAAAAAAGCAAAATATCGTCCCACGAAGGTGCAATATTTTGCTTTGAATGTCATCTTTGAAACCTATGTTTGGCATTTTGAGCGCCTTATGTTTCGATACAAATATCCATGATTAGCCGATGAGCTATTTGCCGCCCTGCAGATTGATGATGACGCGCGAGTTGCTGGGGTCGTTGCAGATGATGGTGAGGTGCTGGTTGAGGTTGCGCTTGGTCGTCTTGGCAGGGTCGTAGGTAACCTGGAGGCGGGCGGTCTCGCCGGGCTTGATGGAGGTCTTGTCGAGAGAGGTCGAGAGCGCCTCGGGTTCGTCATTGACCACCTTGCGGATCTGGAGCTTCTCGTGACCGGTGTTGCGGATGGTGACGCTCTGGGTGCGAGCCTTCGAGCCACGTTCGAAGTCGAGCAGGGTGTTCGAGACCTCAATCTCGGGAGCCTTCTTGCGCTGCTCCTTCGAGAGGTCGCTGAAGTCCTCCCAGATATCTGCCATCAGCAGGAGGTGATTGTCCTTCATGCGGGTCTCCTGGCCCTTGACGTAGATGTCGAGCATGTCCGTGCGGGGACCCCAGTCCTTGACGCGGTCGGTGATGAAGGTGATCATGACGCGGCCCTCCTGCTTGGGCTCCACCATCTCGGGCTCACATTCGATGTAGACGTGGTTGGGCACGTTGCGGAAGGTGAGCTTCATGGGTGTCGTGCCTTCGTTGTAGACAGCGAGGGTGCGGGTGCGGTTGGCACGGCCGGGATAGACGTCGAAGAAGTTCAGCGTCTTGGTCTTCAGACGCAAGCCTCCGCCGAGCTCCTCGGTGAAGGTCTCGCGCACACCCGTTGAACTGATGACGTTGCCCGTGATGGTGAGCAGCATCTTCTCGTTCTTCGAGTCGTTGCTGTAGACATAGACACTCTTGTCGAACGTGCCGGGACGTCCCTTGGCGTGGTAGGTCACCGAAATCTCCCCCTTCTCGCCCGGACGCAGTGGCTTCTTGGGGTACTCAGGTGTGGTGCAACCGCAGGTCGACGTGGCGCGGGTGATGAGCAATGGGGTGTCGCCAGCGTTGGTGAATTCGAAGGTGGCGGTCACATCCCCGTCCTTCTCCTGGATGGTGCCGAAGTCATGGGTTTTACGGGCAAATTCAATCTTGGCATCAGCCAGCATTATGCTGACCGATGCCAAGAGGAAAAGGAACAGGTTAAAGATGCGGAGTTTCAAAGCACTCAATTTTTAACTTATAACTTTTAACTTATAAACTCTCAAGGGTCAACCCTTGATGCAGTCCATGATCTGGTCGACGGCAGCCTTGAGGCCCTCGACGTTCCTGCCACCTGCCTGGGCGAAGTGAGCCTGACCGCCGCCACCGCCCTGGATGAGCTTGGCAGCGCCCTTGACGAGCTGACCGGCATTGTAGCCCTGAGCCACGAGGTCGTCGCTGATGGCGACGGTGAGCAGCGGCTTCTGCTGTGACTCAGTACCAGCCACGATGATGGTGTTCGTCTTCTCCTGGCGGAGCTGGAAGGCGATGTTGCGGATGGACTCGGAATCCATTGGCATGCAGATGCGGATCACGTTCATGCCCTTCACGTCGACGCCGCTCTCGGCGAACTTCTGCTTGAGGGCAACCTCCTGCTGCTTCTTGAAGTCAGCGAGCTGCTTCTTGATGTCGGCATTCTCCTCGAGTTGCTTCTTGATGGCACCGGTGAGGTTGGGAGCGTTGTTGAACATCTCCTTGAGCTGACGCATCATGTCCTGCATGGCATCCATCGTCTCCTCGACCTTCTTGCCGGTGATGGCCTCGATACGGCGCACGCCAGCGGCAACTGACGACTCGGAGAGGATGCGGATCATGCCGATGCGGCCGGTGTTGGAGATGTGGCAGCCGCCGCAGAGCTCGATCGATGGACCGAACTTGACGACGCGTACCTCATCACCATACTTCTCGCCGAAGAGGGCAATGGCGCCCATCTTCTTGGCTTCGGCGATGGGCATGTTGCGGTGCTCCTCGAGCTGGATGCCTTCGCGGACCATCTGGTTGGCGAGGTGCTCCACCTTGCGCAGTTCCTCGTCGGTCACCTTCTGGAAGTGGCTGAAGTCGAAGCGCAGCGAGTCGGCAGTGACCAGCGAGCCCTTCTGCTCGACGTGGGTGCCCAGCACGGAGCGCAGGCAGTAGTCGAGGAGGTGGGTGGCGGTGTGGTTGCACTCGAGGGCAATGCGTGCCTCGGCGTCAATCTTGGCGAGGACGGGAGCGGTGATGTCCTGAGGCAGCTTCTCGACGATATGTACAGCCAGGTTGTTCTCACGCTTGGTGTCGATGACCTTGATGGTCTCGGTCTCGCCGAAGACGAGCACGCCCTTGTCGCCTACCTGACCGCCCATCTCACCATAGAATGGCGTCTTCTCGAGGACGATCTGGTAGAAGGTCTTGTTCTTCTGCTTGATCTGGCGATAGCGGAGTACCTCGGTCTCAACCTCGAAGAAGTCGTAGCCTACGAACTCGGTGGTGCCGGGATGGAGCTCCACCCAGTCGCCGTTCTCGACAGCAGCAGCGTTGCGAGCACGCTCCTTCTGCTGCTGCATGTTGGCCTTGAAGCCCTCCTCGTCGATGGTCAGACCATTCTCACGGGCAATGAGCTCGGTGAGGTCGAGCGGGAAGCCGAAGGTGTCGAAGAGGGTGAATGCCTCCTTGCCGTCGATGACGGTCTTGCCTGCCTGCTTGGTGTCAGCCATGATGGCGTCCATGCGGCGGATGCCGTTCTCAAGGGTACGCAGGAAGGAGTCCTCCTCCTCCTTGATGACCTTGACGATGAGTTCGTTCTGTGCCTTGAGTTCGGGATAGGCCTCGCCCATGGTCTCGATGAGGACGGGCAGCAGCTTGTAGAGGAATGCCTCCTTCTGGCCCAGATAGGTGTAGGCATAGCGGACGGCACGGCGCAGGATGCGGCGGATGACGTAGCCTGCCTTGGCGTTGGAGGGCAGCTGACCGTCGGTGATGGCGAACGAGATGGTGCGGATGTGGTCGGCAATGACGCGCATGGCGATATCGGTCTTCTCATTCTCGCCGTACTGCTTGCCAGAGAGGGCGCCGATCACCTGGATGATGGGCTGGAAGATGTCGGTGTCGTAGTTCGAGGTCTTGCCCTGCAGGGTACGCACCAGACGCTCGAAGCCCATGCCGGTGTCGATGACGTGGGCGGGCAGCTTTTCGAGCGAACCGTTGGCCATGCGGTTGTACTGCATGAAGACGATGTTCCAGATCTCGATGACCTGAGGATGATCCTTGTTGACCAGTTCGCGGCCGGGCACGGCAGCCTTCTCCTCATCGGAGCGTGAGTCGTAGTGGATCTCGGAGCAGGGACCGCAGGGACCCGTGTCGCCCATCTGCCAGAAGTTGTCGTGCTTGTTGCCGTTGAGGATGTGGTCGAGGGGCAGGAACTGCTCCCAGATGCCGGCAGCCTCGTTGTCACGCTCGACGCCCTCTTCGGGAGCTCCCTCGAAGACGGTGGCGTAGAGGTTCTTGGGGTCGAGCTTCAGGACGTCGACCAGATACTCCCAGGCCCATGAGATGGCCTCCTTCTTGAAGTAGTCGCCGAACGACCAGTTGCCGAGCATCTCGAACATCGTGTGGTGATAGGTGTCGTGACCTACCTCCTCCAGGTCGTTGTGCTTGCCGCTGGCGCGGAGGCACTTCTGGCTGTCAGCAGCGCGGCTGAACTTCTTCTCGACGTTGCCGAGGATGATGTCCTTGAACTGGTTCATGCCGGCGTTGGTGAACATCAGCGTCGGGTCGCCCTTGAGAACCATAGGGGCTGAGGGGACGATGGTACATCCCTTCGATGCGAAGAACTGCAGGAAGCTCTCGCGGATTTCTTTAGCACTCAACATAATATTTACAATTTGACTATTTACAATTTTACAATTTAGCTTCGCGCTACGACTGGTAATGTCCAATTTTACAATTGTCAATCTCATACGCAGGCGCACGCGACCGGGAAAAATCGCGCGCAAAGATACGAAATATCTTGATTGGTTGGTAATTATTGACCCATAAAAAAGCAAAAACCCCCGCTAAATGCGGAGGTTTGTAGTATAGGGGTTGCAAGATAATTGTCCGAAATCAATAGGCGAGCCACTTCCAGAGGTCGCGAATGTGCTGCTCGGGATCCCACTTGCCGCCGAAGGTCCAGGTGGCGGTGGTGCTGTGGTAATAGAGGCGCTCGCCGCATTCCATGATGTTGTCGTTGAGCCAGCCGCTGTGGCCGCCCTCGCGCGAACAGTTGAGGTAATAGACGCGCTCGCCCCAGGGGCAAGGGTCGAGCACCTTGTCCGAGTAGGCATATTGGATGTTGCTGTCGAGGACATTCTCCGACATGCGGCAGTTGACCAGGAAGAACTGCGAATCGTGGTGCCAGCGGCCCAGCTTGGTGGGCGACTTGGCATCGAACTCCGAGTTGGTGATCACCAGCTTCTTCGACCTGTCGCCACGGCCGTCGTGCCAGATCATGGCGCGACTGTCGCCGTAGAAGTGGCAGCGGGTGGCGTAGCACCAGCCGCGTGGGCAGAGGAAGTCCACACCCGGGCAGCGCAGCCAGAGGTCGGCATGATAGTACATGCCGGCGCTCTCGGGTGCCCAGAGGCTCAGCGCGTCGTTGCCATCGGCCCAGACGTTGCAGTTGATCACGATGGTGCGGGTGCCGCGGCCATAGATAGCCATCTGATGGGTGGTGTTGCCGGGGTCAACGGTAGTGCCGTAGTCGTTGTAGACGGTGAGGCCGCTGATTACGCAGTCGTCGGCACCCTCCTGCAGCACGATGACGCCGTTGCCCACAGGCTGACCGTTCCACTCGCGGATGGTCTGAGTCTTGGCGGTCTCGGCGAGGATGAGGCGGGTGCTGTCGCGGTCTTCACCGACGAGGACGATGTTGGGGCGGTCGATGATGACCTTCTCGCGGTAGATGCCGTTGTGGATGTAGATCTTATAGGGCTCGGTGGGCTGTGCAGGCGCATGGCTGATGGCATTCTGGATACTCTCGCCGGGTCGCACTACGGCATCGTAGTCCTTATCGAGATGGACGGGCTGGCGGAACATCTCGATGGTGCCGTTCTCGTTGGCACCTTTGGTTTCAAGACTGATCTTCACCTTGTGCTTGGGGTCGTACTTGCTGGCCCACTCTTCATATTGAGCATAGAGGGGCGCAGCGCTCTCGTTGTACCAGCCGTAGCCATTGCGCCGCTCGTAACCGATCTCCTCGAGGTGACGGCGCGGGATGCCGTCACGGTCGCAGACGAAGGGCTCGCAGCGCTCCAGGTCGTAGAAGCGTGCCCAGAGGGGGCGGGCATTGGGGTCGCTGACCAGGCGCGTGTCCTGATGCTGCAGGTCCTCGCGGCTGCCGGTGCGCTCGATGCGAAGGCCAGTGAGCTTGTAGGTGTCGAACCACTTCATGGCGCCGTGGACGGCGGCCTTGACCCGCTTGTCAGGATTGGGCAACGTCATGAGCAGGGAGGTCAGTCCGGCGCTCTCGGCGGAGCAATAGGAGGGAAGCTCGAAGGCACGGGCGGGAGCCGGGGCATAGCTGTCCTGATAGTGCTGCTGGCACCATACGGTGGGCTTGCCCTTCACCACGATCTGGGTACGCAGAATGCATTCGATGCCCTTGTCGAACGAGGTCTGCAGCCGCTGGCGCATTGCATCATCTACGAGGTTGCCGCCGTAGGGAGCCTTCTGGTCGATGAGTTGCTGGAAGAGGCGCAACGTGTTGGCGATGTTGTTGTCGTTGTAAGTGATATGCACCTGGTAGCCGTGCGGATTGGGCCAGAACTGCGGCCATCCGCCGTCGTCATACTGGCCCGACAGCAGGTACTCCAGACCGCGCAGGAAGCCCTCGCGGTACTGCTCGTCACCGGTCTGCTCGTAGAGGCGTGCCAGGAAGGTCATCTGCGTGGTGGTGGCATCGTTGTCGATGGTCGAGTCGTGGGTGGGCGGCGGGTGGCGGGGGAACCCCGGGAGGTGGGGGGGGGGGGGGGGGGG
>R14__coassemble_295_pt1 | contig 39342 bp, 21 predicted proteins | sample R14__metabat2_high_PE_017 | metagenome-assembled genome bin R14 | reverse complement strand
ACATAAAAATACCACTCCACCCCAAATGGCACGACAGAAAGAGGAAGTCATCTCTATGGTAGAGGCCTTCCAGGAATTCAAGGAGCTTAAGAACATTGACCGCTCCACAATGATCAGCGTACTCGAGGATTCGTTCCGCTCAGTATTGGCCAAGATGTTCGAGACCGACGAGAACTTCGACGTCATCATCAACCCCGACAAGGGCGACTTCGAGATCTACAAGAACCGCACCGTAGTAGCCGACGACGAGCTGCAGAACCCCAACCTGGAGGTCACCCTCAGCGAAGCACGCCAGGTAGTAGACGACATCGAGATCGGCGAGGACTTCACCGAGGAGGTACACTTCGAGAAGTTCGGCCGCCGCGCTATCCTCAACCTGCGCCAGACCGTGGCCGCCAAGATTCTGGAGCTCCAGAAGGACGTGCTCTACAACAAGTACAAGGACCTCATCGGCCGCATCACCACTGCCGAGGTCTATCAGATCTGGAAGCGTGAGATGCTGATGGTCGACGAGGAGGGCGAGGAACTCTCCCTGCCCCGCAGCGAACAGATTTCGGGCGACAACTTCCGCAAGAACGACCAGGTACGCGCCGTCGTCCTGCGTGTCGACAATACCAACAACAACCCCAAGATCATCCTGTCGCGCACCGCTCCAATCTTCCTGCAGCGCCTGATGGAGCAGGAGATCCCCGAGGTTGCCGACGGCACCATCCGCATCGTCAAGATCGTACGTCTGCCAGGCGAGCGCGCCAAGATCGCCGTCGAGACCAGCGATGACCGCATTGACCCAGTTGGCGCCTGCGTCGGCGTCAAGGGCGGCCGTATCCACGGCATCGTCCGCGAGCTGCGCGGCGAGAACCTCGACGTCATCCCTTACACCACCAATCCTGAGCTCTTCATCCGCCGTGCCCTCTCGCCCGCCAACATCTCGGAGATTCATGTCAATGAGGAGGACAAGACCGCTGAGGTCTATATGCATCCCGAAGAGGTCAGCCTCGCCATCGGCAAGAACGGTGCCAACATCAAACTGGCATGTCTGCTGACTGGCTATCAGATCGACGTCTATCGCGAGGGCGACAGTGACGACGTCTTCCTCGATGACTTCTCTGATGCCATCGAGCCTTGGGTCATTCAGGCACTCAAGGGCATCGGCCTTGCCACCGCCAAGGCGGTGCTCGACGCCGATCCCAAACTCGTCGCCGACAAGGCTGACCTCGAGGACGAGACCGTCGAGGAGGTCCGCAACATCCTGCGTCAAGAATTCGACTCGGAAAAGACCGACGAGGAGGCTGATGACGAGGAGGCCGACAGTGAGTCGACTGAGGCAGAAGCAGAGGATGAGCCTTCCGAGGCTGAACCTACTGAGGCTGAGCCTACCGAGGCTGAATAAACAACCATTAAAACCCAGAATTGAATGAGATTAAGTAAGATAGCCAAAGATTTCAACGTCGGCTTGCAGACGCTGGTGGACTTCCTCGAGAAGAAAGGCGGGGATCCCAGCATGAAGTGGTCGCCGATGAGCAACGTCACGGACGAGCAATATGCTCTCCTGGCAAAGGAATTCAATAAGGACAAGTCGGTCAAGGAGGCTTCGGAACGTGAACGTCAGGAGCGTCTGCAGACGCGCGACAAGATCAAGGAGGAGACCCGTCAGATCAATGCTGTCAACAGCGGCATAGCTCAGACCCAGCAGCAGCCTCAGCCCAAGCCCGCCTCAAGCAATACCGCCAAGACTCAGACCGAGGTGAAGATACAGAACAGTGGCCTCAAGATTCTCGGCCACGTCGACCTGGACAAGAAGCCCACTGCCAGCGTTCCGACTCCTGCCAAGAAGGAGGTGCCCGCCAAGAAGGCCGAGGCTCCCAAGGCCGAACCCGCCAAGAAGGAGGAACCCGCCAAGGCTGAGGCTCCCAAAGCCGAAGCACCCAAGGTCGAGGCTCCTAAGGCCGAGGCTCCAAAGCCCGAACCCAAGCAGGAAGAGCCCGCCCAGAAAGCTGAGCCCGTCGCACCCAAACCCGAGCCCAAGGTGGCACACATCACCGCCCAGCCTGCTCCTGAGAAGAAGCCTAACCAGTCCATCTGGGGCGAGCGCAGCAAGGACCGCATCAACGACGAGCCACTGCCTGCCGAGGCTCGCAATGGCGAGGTGTTCCGCCTCGAGCCCAAGGACCAGCCTCAGCTCAAGGTGATGGGCACCATCGACCTGGATGCTCTCAACCAGTCCACCCGTCCGAAGAAGAAGTCGAAGGAGGAGCGCAAGAAGGAGCGTGAGCAGAAGCAGGGCCAGGGCCGTCAGCCAGGTCAGGGCCAGAGCGACGATGCACATGGCAGCCGCCGCCAGCACGGCGCCCAGAAGGTCGACATCAACGAGGAGATCAGCCGTGGCAAGGCTCGCGATGCCAAGGGCCAGGAGCGTCGTGACCGCAAGGATCAGATGGACGACGGCCGTGGCAAGAAGCAGGGCAAGGACAAGAAGAAAGGCCAGCAGTCCTACAAGCAGGAGGTCAGCGAAGTCGACGTCCAGCAGCAGGTCAAGGACACGTTGGCCCGCCTCTCGAACAAGCCCGACAAGAAGGCCGTCAAGTACCGCAAGGACAAGCGCAATGCCGCCGCTCAGGCAGCCTTGGAGGCCGAAGAGGCCGAAGCCGCTCAGTCGAAGGTGCTGAAGCTCACCGAATATGTCACCGCCAACGACCTTGCCACGATGATGAACGTATCGGTCGTCCAGGTCATCTCGACCTGCATGTCGCTCGGTTTGATGGTCAGCATCAACCAGCGCCTCGAGGCCGAGACTATCGACCTGGTGGCTTCGGAATTCGGCTTCGAGACCCAGTATGTCAGCGAGGAGGTCGAGGCTGAGCTCGAGCAGGAGGCCGACACGGAGGATCAGCTGCAGTCGCGTCCGCCTATCATCACCGTGATGGGTCACGTCGACCACGGCAAGACCAAGCTGCTCGACTACATCCGCAATACCAACGTCATCGCCGGCGAGGCTGGCGGCATCACCCAGCACATCGGTGCCTACAACGTGCAGCTGCAGGACGGCCGTCACGTCACCTTCCTCGATACCCCAGGCCACGAGGCGTTCACCGCCATGCGTGCCCGTGGTGCCAAGATGACCGACATCGCCATCATCATCATCGCTGCCGACGACGGCATCATGCCTCAGACCAAGGAGGCCATCAACCACGCTGCCGCTGCCGGTGTGCCCATCGTCTTCGCCATCAACAAGATCGATAAGCCCACTGCCAATCCCAACAGGGTCAAGGAGCAGCTTGCTGCCATGAACTACCTCGTCGAGGAGTGGGGCGGCAAGTACCAGAGCGAGGACATCTCGGCACGCGACGGCAAGAACGTCGAGGAACTGCTCGAGAAGTGCCTCATCGAGGCAGAGATGCTCGACCTCAAGGCCAATCCTGACAAGCAGGCCAGCGGCTCGGTCATCGAGGCTACGCTCGACAAGGGTCGTGGCTTCGTAGCCAGTGTCCTCGTCCAGAACGGCACGCTCCGTGTGGGCGACGTCGTGCTGGCCGGCAAGCACTACGGTCGCGTACGTGCCCTCTTCAACGAACGCGGTCAGAAGGTGCCCGAAGCAGGCCCCGCCTGCCCTGTGCAGGTACTCGGTCTGGATGGCGCCCCCTCGGCTGGCGACCAGTTCCGCGTGCTCGACTCCGAGCAGGAGGCGCGCGAGATTGCCCAGAAGCGCGACCGTCTGCAGCGCGAACAGGCGCTGCGTACGCAGAAGACCCTGACCCTCGACGAGATCGGACGCCGCCTCAAGCTCGGCGACTTCCAGGAGCTCAACCTCATCGTCAAGGGCGATGTGGACGGTTCGGTCGAGGCACTCACCGACTCGCTCATCAAGCTCTCCACCGAGAACATCCAGATCAACGTCATCCACAAGGCTGTGGGCCAAATCTCCGAGTCGGACGTCGTGCTGGCGGCTGCCTCCAAGGCCATCATCATCGGCTTCCAGGTACGTCCTTCGGCTGGCGCCCGTCGCCTCGCCGACCAGGACGGCGTCGACATCCGCACCTACTCCATCATCTACGATGCCATCGAGGAGGTCAAGGAGGCCATGGAGGGCATGCTCAAGCCTATCGTCAAGGAGGAGATGGCTGGCACTGCCGAGGTCAAATCGGTCTTCAAGATCTCGAAGGTCGGCGCTGTGGCTGGCTGTATCGTCCGCGATGGCAAGATCCATCGAACCGACAAGGCGCGCGTCATCCGCGAGGGCATCGTCATCTTCACTGGCGAGCTGGCCAGCCTGAAGCGCTTCAAGGACGATGTCAAGGAGGTCGGCACCAACTTCGAGTGCGGTCTCTCGCTGACTGGCTATGACGACATTCAGGAGGGCGACATCATCGAGGCATTCACCGAGGTTCAGGTCAAGGCCAAGCTTTGACACGAATGCCCGGAGGTGCCACTCAAGGCCAAGCTTTGACACGAATCCCCGGAGGTGCCACTCAAGGCACACCTCACCAATTGTTAGCTGAATGAACGATCTGGATCATATCCTGCTCTTCATCATAGGCATTGGCGCCTGCATCGGCCTGTACCGAGGCTTCTTCCGTGAAGCCATCAGTACCTTAGGGCTGGTGCTGGCTGTCATTGCCGCCAATTACGTCTCGCCCTACGCCCGCCCCCACCTGGGCGAGTGGGTCGAGAGCGAGACGGTGTCGGCTGTCGTCATCTGGGTGGTGGTGTTCCTGCTGAGCATGTTCGTGCTCAACAAGGCTGCCTACCTGCTGGGACGGCTGATGAAGTCGGTCCGGCTGGGTTGGGTCAACCGGCTGGCAGGCGGCGTGTTCGGCGCCTTGAAGTATGTGCTCATCCTGGCTTTGGCCATCTCTGTCATCGAGGTGGTCTGTGCCCATGTCGAAGGACTCCGCATCCAACCCATGCTCCAGGAGTCGCAATTGGTGCCCTACATCCACCAGTTGGTCGATGTGGTTTCGCCCTGGATCTCCGAGCACATCCTCGGCCCTGCCCTCCAGATGCTCAAATAGTAAATCGTAAATTGTCAAATCGTAAATATGAACAATGACTCGACGTCGGAAGACGTGCTCCGTGACCTGACTTCAGGCGACTACAAGTACGGCTTCACGACCGACATTGATACAGAAATCATCCCTACCGGACTCAACGAGGAGGTGGTGCGACTAATCTCTGCCAAGAAGGGCGAACCCGACTGGATGCTCCAGTTCCGTCTCGATGCCTTCCACTATTGGCAGCAGCAGCCCGTCCCCCAGTGGGGTCATGTCAAGGTGGATCCTGTCGATTACGACAAGATCTCATTCTACGCTGCCCCAAAGAAGAAGGCTGCATCGAAAGAGGTCGACCCTGAGATCCTCAAGACTTTCGACCGACTCGGCATCCCGCTCCACGAACGCGAGATGCTGCTGGGTGGCGGCGCGAGTGGCACGCCCCTCGATGGCGCCACGGGCATGGCAGTCGATGCCATCGTCGATTCGGAGTCGCAGAAGACCACCTACCGCGACAAGCTCGCCGAGCTGGGCATCATCTTCTGCTCGTTCGGCGAAGCGGTGCGCGAGTACCCCGACCTGGTACGCCAGTACCTGGGCAAGGTGGTGCCCGTGCGCGACAATTATTACTCGGCGCTCAATTCTGCCGTCTTCTCTGACGGCTCGTTCGTCTATATTCCCAAGGGGGTGCGTTGTCCCATGGAACTCGCCTCCTACTTCCGCATCAATTCCAGCGGAACGGGTCAGTTCGAACGCACGCTCATCATTGCCGACGACGATGCCTACGTCTCGTACCTCGAGGGCTGCACCGCCCCCATGCGCGACGAGAACCAGCTACATGCCGCCGTGGTCGAAATCTATGTCCATGACCATGCTGAGGTCAAGTACTCGACCGTACAGAACTGGTATCCGGGCGACAAGAATGGCAAGGGCGGCGTCTACAACCTCGTCACCAAGCGTGCCCTTTGTGCCGGTGATGGCTCGAAGATCTCCTGGACGCAGGTCGAGACCGGATCGGCCATTACCTGGAAGTATCCCTCGTGCGTACTGCGCGGCGAGGGCTCCAGCGGCGAGTTCTACAGCGTGGCTGTGACCAACAACTACCAGGAGGCCGACACCGGCACCAAGATGATCCATATCGGCCGCAACAGCCGCTCGCGCATCATCTCGAAGGGTATTTCGGCTGGTCACTCTCAGAACTCCTACCGCGGTCTGGTCAAGGTGATGCCAGGCGCTGACGGCGTACGCAACTTCACGCAGTGCGACTCGCTGCTGCTCTCTGATACCTGCGGTGCCCACACCTTCCCCATCATGGATATCCAGAACCCCACCGCCATCGTCGAACATGAGGCCACCACCTCCAAGATCAACGAGGAGCAGCTCTTCTATTGCCAGCAGCGTGGCATCAAGGAGGAAGATGCCGTCGGCCTTATCGTCGGCGGCTATGCCAAGGAGGTCGTCTCGAAGCTCCCCATGGAGTTCGCTGTCGAAGCGCAGAAACTGCTTAGCCTCAGCATCGAGAATTCGGTGGGATGAAATGAGGTCTTTTCTAGGGCTTTCTAGGTTTTTTCTAGATCTTTCTAATCTTCCTAGTTCTTCCTAGATTTTTCTAGTTTTTCTTGTCAATATTCATTATGTCACTTCTTGAAATCAAGAACCTCCATGCCAGCGTCGCCGGCAAGGAGATACTCCGAGGCATCAACCTCACCATCAATCCTGGCGAAGTCCATGCCATCATGGGCCCCAACGGAGCCGGCAAGTCCACCCTCTCGGCCATCCTCACCGGCAATCCGCAGTACGTCGTCACCGAGGGTCAAATCTTCTACAAGGGTCAGGACCTGCTGGCGATGAAGCCCGAACAACGCGCTTGGGAGGGCATCTTCCTCTCGTTCCAGTACCCGGTCGAGATTCCCGGCGTCTCGATGGTCAACTTCATGCGTACGGCTGTCAATGCCCAGCGCGAGTACCGCGGATTGCCCGCGCTCACCGCCACCGAGTTTCTGCGCCTGATGCGCGAGAAACGCGCCGTCGTCCAGCTTGACAACAAGCTCGCCAACCGTTCGGTCAACGAGGGCTTCTCGGGTGGCGAGAAGAAGCGCAACGAAATCTTCCAGATGGCGATGCTCGAGCCCACGCTCAGCATCCTCGACGAGACCGACTCCGGCCTCGATGTCGACGCCCTCCGCATCGTCAGCGATGGCGTCAACCGCCTCAAGTCCGCCGAGCGTTCCTCGATCGTCATCACCCACTACCAGAAGTTGCTCGAGTACGTCCAGCCCCAGTACGTCCACATCGTCTACAAGGGACGCATTGTCAAGAACGGCGGTCCCGAGCTTGCCGACCGCATCTTCGCAGAAGGCTTCGACTGGGTCAAGCAGGAGGCTGAGGAGGTTTAATTGTAAATTGTAAATTGTCAAATTGTAAATTACATTCATGTCTGCTGAAAAGCAATACATAGAATTATATGAGGCACAGCGCGAGCTCATCGATCGGGGTGCGGCTCCCGTGCTCAATGCCCAGCGCGCTCATGCCTGCGAGGTGCTGAGCCGTGTGGGTCTGGCGCGGCCCAAGGACTTCACGCAGGTCGATCCTGAGGCGCTGCTTGCCGACGACTATGCGCTCAACCTGGCACGCCATGCCGTCCCCACCACGCACGACGACCTCTTCACCTGCGCCGTCCCCGAGCTCTCCACCAGCGTGCACTATCTGGTCAACGAGCAACTCGTCTCGCACTCACGCGAGTCGGACGAAGGCGTCTTCAGTGGTTCGCTGCGTGAGTTTGCCCTGCGCCATCCCGACCTCGCCGCGCGCTACTACAACCAGTTGGCCATGCGTGAAGAGCCGCCTTACGACGTCCGCTCGGAGCATACCAGCGTCACCGCCCACCGCCCCCTCGGCGAGGCAGCGCTCAGTGCCCTGCTCTGTCAGGATGGCTTCGTGCTCTACGTGCCCGATGGCGTACAGGTCGACAAGCCCCTGCAACTCATCTCGCTGCTCCGTGCTGTCGACGACATGATGGCGGTGCAGCGCATCCTCATCATCCTGGGCGAAGGCGCCCGCGCCTCAGTCTTGGTGTGCGACCATGCCTCGCAGCTGCCCTATGTCGGTGCGGCTGCCGAGGGCGCAGCCGCCCAGAGCACAGCGTCCAGTCCCAAGTTGCTGTCGCTGCAGGTCACCGAGGTCTTTGCCGGAGCCCATTCCACCCTCGACCTCTACGCCCTCGAGGAGCATCACGACCAGTGCCGTCGCCTCTCGAGCGTCTATGTCGAGCAGCAGGAGGGCAGCAACGTCGCTGTCGGACAATATGCCCTCACGGCTGGCCAGACGCGCAACCGCGTCTACATTGACCTCTGCGGACCTCATGCCGAAACGCACCTCTACGGACTCTGCATCGCCGACCGTCAGCAGCGCGTCGACAACCTCACCTACATCCGTCACCGCGTCCGCGACTGCCAATCCACGGAGCTCTTCAAGTATGTGCTCGACCAGCAGGCACGAGGCTCGTTCATAGGTCGCATCCTCGTCGAGCAGGGTGCCGACCGCACTGATGCCCATCAGACCGACCGCAACCTCTGCCTCACCCCCGAAGCGCGCATGGTGGCGCGTCCCGAACTCGAGATCTATGCTGACGACGTCAAGTGCTCGCACGGTGCCACCGTCGGACAGCTCGACCAGCAGGCACTCTTCTACATGCGCACCCGCGGTATTCCCGAGGCCGAGGCGCGGTTGCTGCTGATGTTCGCCTTCATGAGCGACGTCATCGACGGCATCCGCATCGAGCCCCTCAAGGATCGGCTGAAGCACCTCGTCGAGAAGCGATTCCGCGGCGAACTCACCCAATGCAAGTCATGCGCCATCAAGAAATGATCCCCATCACGCATCGCCCACCCACGTCTACAGGGCCCCATCGTGCATCGTGCATTGTGAACCGTGCATCACGCATCATGAACCGTGCATCGTGCATTGTGCATCGTGCACCTAACATCGCGCACCTAACCTCGCGCACCGTGCATTGTGCATTGTGCATCGTGCACCTTACCTTGTGCCTCCTCCTCGCCTCCTGCAGCGAATGGAACACCGACTCGCTGGGTCACAAATTCACACCAGCCAACTCCATCGTCCGCATGTTCACCCATCCGGTCTACGTAGAGTACTCCGCCACGGACATCTCGGTCTGGGGACCCTATCTGGATGAAGTGGAGGTGAGCCGTGATGGGATGCACCTCACCCTCATGAATGGTTCCGACAGCCTGGCGCTCTTCGTCTATGGCTATGTGGCGAGCCAGGACACCCTCGGCACCTCCGATGCCAGCCTCACGGTCAGCAGCAGCCGACCCTATGCCCTCTACATGAACGGCCTCGCGCTGCGCCGGCAGGATGACGAACCCGTCATCGAGTCGACGGGCACGGGCGCTTGCCACATCGTCCTGTCGGCGGGCTCGGTCAACCACCTCTACGGCCAACTCAGCACGCGCGGTGCGCTGACCCTCAGCGGCACAGGCACACTCACCGTCCAGAGTCCCAATTCCTGCATCCAAGCCGCTACGCTGCAGTGCCAGCATGCCGTGAACGTCACCCTCACCAGCACTGGCGCCGACGGCATCGAGCTCACCGACGGCGCCATGCGCTCCAGCCTCGGCACATGGCGCATCCATGCCTCACGCCATGCCATCAGCTCGCCCGACAGCATCCTGCTCATCGCCGGCACCTATCAAGGCGAAGCACAGCAGGGCAGCTTCTTGCTCAGCGAGAAGGGCACCATCGTCCGTCGCCCCACACTCATTGCCGCCTCGGCCCAGCTCAGTCCCGTCGTCGACTCACTGCAGGCCTCGCTGCGCTACGACTCCATACAGTCGCTCTGGCAACAATGCGTCGACACGCTCACGCTGCAGCAGGACAGCCTGCTCGTCATCCGCCGCAACCGGCTCACCAGCACGGCTGCCAAGTTCACGCCAGGCATGTCGCTCAATGCGCCCTACTTTCTCATCAGCAATGGCACCATTTTGGCCAATGACACCCTCCATTTCAGCCGCAAATAAGGAATTTTAGGGCAAAACAGGCAGATTTTTGCCAAAAAATTTGGACGTTTCGCAAATAATCCGTATCTTTGCCGCCGCAAAATAACCCTAAGCAGCCACCTGCTCACTTGCAAATATCTATCCGGAGAGATGCTCGAGTGGCTGAAGAGGCACGCCTGGAAAGCGTGTATACCTCCAAAGGGTATCCGGGGTTCGAATCCCCGTCTCTCCGCACCGACCGCTTGCCGTATTCATCACTGCAAGCGGTCGTTTTTAATTACAGAATAGCTCTTATCAATATCCTAACCCAAACCATATTCGCATGAACAGACTCAGACTCCTGGCACTCAGTGCCACCCTGGCATGCAGCCTCTACGCGCAGGCGCGACCCTCAGCCGCCAGCGACGAGGTCACGCCATGCAGCCTCTACGGATTCGTCAACTATTCCGAGGACTTCGAGGATGGTTACATCTACCGCATCGACATGCCCTCCACCTCCCGCCAGCGTGCCGCCTACATCGGCGACGGCATCGGAGCGTGCGGTGCCTTCACCGACGGCAAGCTGATGCGCAGCATCTACAGTTATGAGGACTATGACGACAATGTCCACTACTGCCTCACCACCTACCCCACCGACACCTGGGACGAGCCCGTCATCCAGGAACTCGACGCCACCTCCACCCGCTGGGATTGCCAGGCGCTGACCTTCTGCCCCACCGACCCGCATCTCGGGTTCGGACTCTTCCCCGCTGACGAGGGCGAGGGCTGGGTCTTTGCCACCATCGACTACGATGCTGCCACCCGCACTACCCTGGCGAGTGCCGACCGCCAGTACGTCATCCTCGCCAGCTACGGCTCGCAGGTCTATGGCTGGGGTGATGACAACTGCCTCTACACCATCGATCCCGTCACCTGCCAGCAGACGCAGGTCTGCACCATCGACTGGCCCTACGTCGTCGATGGCTACTTCTTCACCCAATCGGCAACCATCGACCCCGTGAGCGGTGTCTGCTACTGGGCCGCCATCGACGGTGACAACAGCGACCACAGCGGCATCCTCCGCCTCGACCTCACCACGGGCGAGACCGAGATGCTCGAGAATACCCACTGGACCCAGATCTGGGGCCTCTGCATCGCCTCGATGGCAGAACCCAAGGCTCCTGCCATCCCCACGGGTCTCGCAGCCAACTTCGAGGGACCCAGCCTCACGGGCACCTTCACGTTCCTGATGCCACAGCGCACCTACGACCAGACGGAGGCGCTCACCGGCGACCTCTCCTACACCGTCACACTGGGCGGCGACGAACTTGCCACGGGCACTGCCGCTCCGGGCGAGACCGTCACTCTCGACATCACCGCCTACGAGGGCTGGAATTACTTCACCGTCACCGTAGCCAATGCCGTCGGCACCAGTCCTGAGAACAGCCTCGAGATCTACGCGGGCTATGACATCCCCAACGACCCCGAAGACATACAGCTCACCATCGACGATGCTGGCGTCGTCACCCTGACCTGGGAGGCTCCCACTGAGGGCTCCTGCGGCGGCTACATGGGCGCATTGACCTACAACATCTATCGCATTGAGGCTGGCGACTACCTTCTCGTCTCTGAGGCGCAGTCGGCCACCACCTTCAGCGAGACGCTCACCATCGACCAGCTCACCCCCATCCAGTATGCCGTCGAGGCCATCAATGGCAGCAACACCTCCGGTCGCACAGCGTCGGAAGTGGTCGTAGCTGGCGGTGCCTACCGCGTACCCTTCACCGCCTCGCTCAGCGACGAGAGTATCTTCAATCTCTTCACTGTCATCGATGCCAACGAAGACTGGACCACCTGGGAGTATGAGTTCTGGCCAGGCTATGCCAAGTACAGCTACGACAGCGACAATGCCGCTGACGACTGGCTCATTTCGCCCAACGTCGAACTCAAGGCTGGCAAGAAGTACATCCTCTCCTGCCGCGCAGCCAGCAGCAGCAGCAACTTCACCGAACGCCTCGAACTGAAACTCGGCGAGGGCACCACTGCTGAAGCCATGACCCAATCCATCATCGCTCCCTATGAGCCTGCTTACTGCGACGAAGAACTCGCGGACGAAATCGAGCCCGTCGAAGCAGAATTCGAAGTCACGGCAGATGGTCTCTACAATATCGGCATCCATTGCATCAGCGACGCTGACATGCTGGGCGTCAGCCTCTACAGCATCTCCGTCACTGAGGCTCCTGCCCCTACGGCACCAGCTGAAGTCTCCTCGCTCACCATCACTCCAGGCGAGAAGGGCGCCCTCGAGGCCACCCTTGCCTTCGATGCCCCCACCCTGCGCCGCAATGGCGAGGCGCTCACAGCCATCGACGCCATCTCCATCGTACGCGGTGGCGAGACCGTCCACACCTTCGAGCATCCTGTACCGGGTGAGCACCTCACTTATACTGACTCAGACATCTTCGGCAATGGCTTCCAGACCTGGAGCATCGTCGCCAGCAATGAGGACGGCGATGGCACCAAGCTCAAGGAGCGTGCCTACGTAGGCATCGACACCCCCGGTGACATCGCCTGGATCAAGGCAACCGATAACGGCACGTCCGTCGACGTCGAGTGGGCTCCTGTCGGCACCGTAGGTGTCCACGGCGGCTACGTCGACCCCGAGGGCCTCACCTACACCGTCTACATGAGCTCCTTCTACGACATCTACGAGGGCAGCGCCACCGCCATCACGCTCGACGTCAACACCGACGAGGGTGACCCCGACGTGATGTACTTCAGCGTCTCGGCAAGCAATGAGGCAGGCTATGGCAGCTTTGCCGATACCGAAGCCTTCCCCGTCGGCGAGCCTCTCGAGATGCCGTTCACGGATGGCTTCGATGGCGAAGAGAGCCATTACTGGTGGACCGAATGCTCCGACTACAACGAGTGGTCAAGCAGTTGGGATGAAGGCGCTGACGGCAGGGAAGGCGTAGCCTACTGGACCAGCCAGCATGCCGACGAGCAGGCATTCCTCCACACCCAGAAGCTCGTGATGACCAATACGACCAATCCTGCCATCCACATGGCATACAAGGCCGATGGCGCTGGCATGAAGCTCAATGTCCTGGTGGGTACTCCCGATGGCGAACAGCTCACCCTCACGAGCATCGACATGGCAGCGGCCGAGACCGACCAGTGGCACACTGCCGCACTCGAACTGCCTGCCTCGCTGCAGGGACAGCGCTACTTCTACGTCACCTTCGAGGCACTCTCTTCCGCCGACTACGTCACCCTCTGGCTCGATGATGTCCAGATAGCCAACTTCTACGACTACGACCTCGCCCTCACCACGGCATGCCCCGCCGCCGTCACCCGCGGCGAGGAGGTCAGCGTAGCCCTCACCATTACCAACCAAGGCCTGCAGACCGCCACGGGAGCCATGCTGACGCTCCAGGCGGGCGACTTCACCCAGTCGCAGCAGTTGTCCGACATCGCCCCCGCTGCCAGCACCACGTTCACCTGGGCCGTGCCTACCAGCCTCTTCAGTCAGGAGGCTTCGCTCAGCCTCCGTGCCGAGGTCACCTATGCTGCCGACCAACATCTGGACAACAACGTCGCCGAGAGTGAGGTGCGGCTGCACAATCCTGCAGTGGGTACCGTCGAGGACCTGATGGCTACCGCCACTGATGAGGGTACGTTGCTCATGTGGTCAGCGCCTGCATCGGTTTATGATGCCATCGAGGGCTGGGAGGACTACGATCACGGCACATTGGTGCACGACGGTGAGCAACTGGGCGCATGGATGGCATACGACGTCGACCAGGCGGGCACCTTCGGCTGGAGCGGCGACGAGGTCGACTGGCCCGGTTCATACCAGGCCTACTCGTTCGGCATCTTCAATCCGGCTATCGCCTTCGCCAACTTCGACAATGTGGATCCATCCGACTATGCCTTCGGCTCAAATACCGCACTGATGATGGACAACTATGACGTGGACAGCAACGACGACTGGATGATCTCGCCGCGCCTCTCGGGTGCAGCACAGACCATCACGATGATGATGCGCGAGCTCACCGAGCAATATGGTGCCGAGCAGGTGCAGCTGCTCTATTCGACGACCGACCGCGAGCGGGAGTCGTTCGAGCTGCTTGAGAGCTTCGAGGTCAACGCCGAGACCTACAGCGAGTTCTCGTTCGCGCTGCCCGAAGGTGCCCGGTACTTCGCCCTGCGCCTCGTCTCGAGCGACATTTTCGGCCTCCTCATCGACAATGTCGCTTATCAGGGTTACCGCGAAGCTCCTGTAGGCTACCGCATCTACGAGCAGACTACGCCCATCGGCGAGACTTCCGCTACCGAATATCTCGTACCGACCCGTGCCGCCGGCACCTACAGCGTCACCGCTCTCTATGCCAATGGCGCTGAGAGTCTGCCCGTCACGGTCGATGTCCTCACCGGCATCGAGGCCATCGCCACGCTCCATGCCGGCACCGCTGCCGCCTTCAGCCCCCTCGGCATCCGTGTCAAGGACGATGCCCGCGGCATTGTCATCATCGGTGGCAAGAAGCGGGTCAATGAATAAAGGGATCTCTTGATTCCCCTATTGCAGCATAAGCAGTACTACTGTCAATAACAATGCCAGCCACCTCCCCAAGGACGTGGCTGGCATTTATCATCTGTTCATCGGATGAGCCGAATAAGGGCGCTATATCACTTGCCACCAGCATTCGTCACCGGCGTCCATCCCTTCAGCACGAACTCGGGGCGCTGATAGTCGCTGACCGCGGGGTCGGAGGCCTTGAGGTGGTGTGACCAACGGTGCCAATGGCGGGTATCTAGCGGCTGGCCGGTGCGGAGGTCGAGCGTGCCGTATTCGGCGAAGAAGGCGGTAGGCTGACCGATGGCACTCCAGCCCTCGGCGATGGTGCTGTCCACGCGGCAGCGGATCAGCACCTGCTCGGCATCGGGATAGCCCTGCCCGTGGTTGTCTGGACAGCGGCCCAAGTCGACCGCGCAGCCATTGTAGGTCGAGAAGTCGCACTCCACGAAGACGTCGCCATGCCCATCCTCGCGTCGGTTGCGGATCCAGGTGAAAGGGCCACCGTCGTTGCGCAGGTGGCAATGGTAGGCGAAGACCGCGCCGCGTCCCAGGAAGGTGTCGCCGCCGCCATCGAGCTCGCAGTCCTCCATATAGAGGGTGCCATTGGCCTGCAGCGCGTCGCCCGAACCGATGATGTGGATGGCGCGGAGCAGCATCCGCTCGCCATTGAGCAGCAGTCCCTCCGCCTGACCGCGCATGTCGGTGGCAATGGTCATGTCCTGCAGCGTCACGTCCGAGCAGTTGTCGAGCATGAAGGCAGCGCGTCGTGACGGGAAGGTACCCGGACGCTCGTTGGTCTTGAGGGTCAATGGATGCGGATTGAACACCTCGCAGTTGGCATAATGCACACGTGTGGTGTCCATGCCGGCGCCCTGCAGATGGAGGTGGCTCTTGTTGCGCGCATAGACCAGCTCCTCATAGTCGCCAGGAGCGATGGTCACATAGTAGTCCTCCTGCGCGAAGTCGGGGATATGGTCGAGAGCCCCCTGCACGGTGCAGAAGTCGCCCGTACCGTCCTGCCGCACGCTCAGCAGTCGTCCCTTCGGTGCCTGCTGACGGGTCCGGAAGCGCCATCGACGCATCCCCTGCCAAGGCTTGCCCTCCACGAGAATGCAGTCAGGGTCAATCTCGATGCGATACTGGCGGCCGTAATCCAACACGTTATTGTGCGGATAGATGACCAGCACCGTGTCGTGCACGATGACGGGATAGAAGTGGAAGGCATCGGTGAAGCCACCAATGATCGTGAGCTGGTAGTCGGGCGGCGTGGGTTCTGCGCCGCCACTGGGCGTACCGGGGCGACAGGTGCGGTTGGTCAGCATCACGGCACGGCGGTAGTCGTAAGGTTCCTTCAGGTAGTCGCATTCCGGACCATACTGCCGCGGCTCGGTAGGGCCGGCGGGGATGCTGAGGTCCAGGCTGTCCACCACTTCGCCCGTCTGGTCGTCGAAGATGCGTATCATGCCGCTCATGCCCACCTCGGGCACGGAGCTGAAGGTCAACGTCAGGTGAGTGTCGGGACAGACGTCCAATGCCTCCAGCGCCGGCTGACATGCCGTTACGTCCGCAGGCAACTGCGGCTCGTCGGTGCATGCAATGAACATCGAGGAGGACAGACACACGATGGAGAATAAGATGGCCCACTTACAGGGCAATGGGGAATGTATGTTCATAAGTTCAGAGATTAGGGTTCATGATTGAATTCTCGGTGCACGGTTCACGATGCACGATAGAATGTTTCGATTGGCGAGGCAAAGATGTGCGTCCAGAAGCCCGAAAAACGCAGGGCCAGAGATTCACATCCCTGGTCCTGCTACCATCTTTATAAAATAAACACACACAAATGTTATTTACCATTTACCATTTACCATTTACCATTGGGGGCTCCGCGCTACATCGAGTGGCAATGACAAAATGTCTCAATGAAAATTGTACATGGTAAATGGTACATGGTACATGCTTAGGCATTCAGTATTTCGTCGGGGAAGACAGGCATGGCACCATTCTGGGTGCAGACGAAGGCACTGGCCTGCACGGCGATGCGGTGAGCCTCCTTGACCGGCTTGCCCTTGAGGTACTGGGCGACGAAGGTAGCGGTGAACGAGTCACCGGCGCCGACGGTATCGGCAACCTTGACCTTGGGGGTATCCTGATAAGAGGTCTCGGTGGCAGTGAAGACATTCGAGCCGATGGCGCCGCAGGTGAGGATGACCATCTTGAGCGAGGGATAGCGGTCGATGATCTTGTGGCAACGCTCCTCGGCAGAGCCGTCGAGATGCAGGAGGGCTGATACGACCTCGATCTCCTCCTCGTTGAGCTTGAGGATGGTGGCGCGACGGAGGCTTGCCTCGATGACCTCCAGGCTGTAGAAGTGCTGACGGAGGTTGATGTCGTAGATGCGCTCAGTGTCCTCCGACATGCAGTCGAGGAACTTGAGGATGGTGGCGCGGCTGACAGGGCTGCGCTGAGCGAGCGAGCCGAAGCAGACGGCCTTGGTGCGACGGGCGATTTCGCCAAGTTCATCCGTCCAGGGGATGTTGTCCCAAGCTACGTTCTCGCAGATCTCGTAAGCGGGGATGCCGTCGCCCGAGAGGGTGACCTGTACGGTGCCGGTAGGATAGGCCACGCGGGCAATCTTGTTGTCGAGCTTGACGTTGTTGACAATCTCCATGATCTCGTCGCCGAGTGGATCCTGGCCGACAGCCGAGACGACGACACTGTGCCAGCCGAACTGACCGACGTGATAAGCGAAATTGGCGGGAGCGCCACCGAACTTGCGACCTTCTGGGAGGCAATCCCAGAGTGCCTCGCCCATGCCTACAATGATATCTTTCATAGGGTTGTTGTGTTATTGTGTTGTTTTGTTATTGCGTTAATGGTCAATGGTACATTGTAAATGGTACATTGTACATGGCATTACTTGATTTTGACCGTAAGCCCGCAGAGGTAGAGAGCGCCGACAGCCATGACGAGGACTGCACCGATGGTGCCCATCACGTCGCTCATGAAGCCCATGGCGAGAGGGAAGAGGGTGCCACCGAAGAGGCCGACGACCATGAGGCCGGAGATCTCGTTCTCGTGCTCAGCATCGTGCTGAAGGGCAGAGCTGAAGCACATCGAGAAGACGTTGGAGTTGCCATAGCCGACCAGGGCGATGCCGGTGTAGAGCAGTGCCTGGCTGCTGCCGAAGAAGAGGCAGAGCATAGAGGCAACGATCATGGCTGCCGAGATGCCGAGGAAGGTCTTGGTGGAGAGCTTCTGGAGGATGATGGAGCCGGTGAAGCAGCCGATGGTACGGAAGATGAAGTAGAGCGAGGTGGCGAAGGCTGCCTCGTCGAGGCTCCAGCCGAGGCGCTCGATCATGATCTTGGGAGCGTAGGTGTTGGTGCCTACGTCAATGCCCACATGGCACATGATGCCGAGGAAGCAGAGCAGGATGAAGGGCTTGCCGAGCAGCGAGATGCACTCCAGGAAGGTCGAAGCCTTCTTGCCGGTATTGACGGGCTCGTTGATCTGGGTGGCGCCGAGGCATACGCAGGCGAGGATGCCGAAGATGCCGTAGATGGGGAAGAGGACCTTCCAGCCCAGGCCGAACGAAGGAATGGTAGCGGTGGCACCCCACATGGCAATGTATGGAGCCATGAACGAAGCGATGGCCTTGACGAACTGTCCGAAGGTGAGGGTCGAGGCGAGGCTGTCACCACCCACGAAGAGTGCCACCAGCGGATTGAGGGAGGTCTGCATCAGCGCATTGCCAATGCCGAGCAGAGAGAAGGCGATGAGCATGAGCGCATAGCTCTCGCCGCAAAGGGGAAGGAAGAGAGAAAGGACTGTGACGACGACGGAGAGGAGTACGGTCTTCTTGCGACCGATCTTGTTCATGAGCATGCCCGTGGGGACGGCGAAGATCAGGAACCAGAAGAATACGAGGCTGGGCATGATGCCTGCCTGGCTGTCAGAGAGGCCCAGGTCCTTCTGAACGTAGTTGGATGCGATGCCCACCAGGTCAACGAAGCCCATGCTGAAGAAGCAGAGGAAGATGGGGATCAGAACGGCTAAAGATGCTTTTTTCATTGTTGCGATTATTTTTTAGGATTTAGAGAGCAATGTTGCTGACCTTGACGTTCGAAAGGCCATCGCCCGTGAGGGTATTGTAAGGCTCGGCGGGGAAGACGAGGTTGGTCATCGAGCCGCGGCCGCCATTGACATAGACTTCGACGGAGCAGATGTCGAGCCAGAGCTGCAGGTGGTAGGCGTCCTGCTTGCCGCAGAGCTGCTCGACGGGAATCCAGGTGCCCGAGTTGGTGCCCATGGCAGGGATGGGGCTCCAGGTCTCGCTGACAAAGTCGGGAGTGGGGATGATGCCCGACTTCTGGCGGTCCATGATGAGGCGGCCGGCACGGCAGGCGAAGTAGACCTCCTCGCCCCGGTCGTTCGAGAGGGTGAAGGTGGAACCGTTCTTGACGTCCATCTCGATCATGACCTGGGCATTGGAGCCCGCCAGCCTGACAGTGCTGGCCTCCACGCCGATGGTGGCGGGCTGCAGGAGCGACTGGATCTCGGCGACGGGACGCTGGCCGACGTAGACCTCCCCGCCCTGACGGAAGGCGAAGAGCTCGCGGGGCATGCCCATCTGCGAACGGTACTGCTTGGTGGGGAGCATGTTGGCGTACTGCCAGTTGCTCATCCACGGGATGCTGATGATGCGCCCCCGGGGCTCGTTCGAGAAGGTGACGGCGGCATAGTGGTCCTTGCCCCAGTCGAGCCACTTGACCATCTCCTTGGGCGAATCGCACCGGAAAGTCTGACCATCCCATTCGCCGGTGAAATACTGCGAGGCTGAGCCACCGAACCAGCAGCCGGGGTTGACGTTGACGATCATCACATACTTCTCGGCATCGGTACCCTCGACAGGGAGCTTGAAGAAGTCAGGGCACTCGAACTGGCGGGGCTGTACGCCGTAGCCGTCGCCGAATGCCGAGACATAGGTCCAGTCATGCAGGTTGTCCGACTGGAAGAACTGCATCTCGTTGTCGGCCGAGATGATGACGTAGTAGTGACCTCCGTACTCGAAGAGCTTGGGGTCGCGGAAGTCGCGGCGGCCGTCGGCAGGAGTGATGCGTGGATTGTCGGGGAACTTGGTGTAGGTCCTGCCGCCATCGACGCTCCATGCGCCCGACTGCACCTGACCCACCCGGTCGGAGGCTGAAGTGTAGTAGCTGTAGATGGTGTCGCCCTTGACGATGCTCGAGCCCGAGAAGATGTGGCCGAGGGTGTCGCGGCAGATGGCGGGGTCGAGCTGCTTCCAGTGCAGCATGTCGGGGCTGACGGCGTGGCCCCAGTGCATGTTGCCCCACTTCGAGCCGTAAGGATTGTACTGGAAGAAGAGGTGATACTCGCCATCCTTCCATACCATGCCGTTGGGGTCGTTCATCCAGCCGTAGCTGGGGGTGAAGTGATAGGCAGGGCGGTAGCACTCGCGGTTGGTGGTGTCGAAGGTGTCGGCGAGCTGGAGGAGCCCCCAGGCGGCTGCCGACGGCGGCAGATGGCGCACGTCGACGCGTGCGGTCTCGCCGGCTGGCAGGATCATGGGGACGTAGTAGTCGGCGGAGTCGATGGCGAGGCGTACGTCCATCCAGGTGTCGGCGCCGTCCGCGGTGCAGACCTTGACCTGAGCCTCGCCCATCTCCTCCTGTACGGGGAGGAGCAGATAGCGGCTCTGGCCGGTGATATGGACGATGCCGAGGGTGTCGCCCTGACGTTCGATGGTGAAGGAGGGGCCAGCTGGCTGCTGACTGCAGGAGGCGAGCAATGCCGTCGCGGCGAGGAGGGCTGCCGCACGATGTTGACTGTGGTGGATCATGGGGGAGGTGGGGTATTTATTTTAATAATGATGGCGTATTCTGAAATTTGCGGTGCAAAGGTAACGCTTTTTCTGATAGGTGGGGAGAATTTTTGTTGCAAATGCTGAGAATATTGTTGCAAAAGACAAAAGTTGCATCTTTTTTTGCCCAATTTACAACATATCTCCCAGCATTCTCTCATTCTTTCATTTCTCAGAACACGAGTCGTCCCTGATGATAGAGGTGAAGCGAATGATCGCGCTCTGAGATCTGCCAGCGAGGCCGGGCGACAGAAGTCAATGGCTCAGTACTCACCTGCTCGATGGCACCGGGAGTGTCCTGCCGAGGGTCGAGGCGCCAGGCCTGGGCATCGACCACCTGCGTATTGGCCTCCGTGACGAGAGCCACACCGACATTATCTGCAGCGCTGCAGAAGAGGCGGATGGATGCGGAATAGGTGTCGTTCACGAAGAGGTCGAGGATGGAGCCGTCGAGGAAGACGTGAAGCTTGACCTCCTGACCTGTCTGGATGGTGGCGGGAAGTGTCGCCTCATAACGGCCGTTGAAGACACCGTTGTCGTTGGCTGTGCGCGAGAGCGTGGTGAGGTCGACGCTGACAGTGGAACCATTGATACGGACCTTTGCAGCCTTGTCGCCCTCCTTGAGCAGGTCGATGCCGTAAGCCGCCGAGCCTGCCTGGAAAGTGGCGCAGACCTCGACCTGATGGCCGCTGACGCCCGCCATGGTCTCCACGCCATTCAACTGGAAGTTCTGCTTCGAGTAGGTGCCTTCGCTGACGCGCATGCCCTGCAGGCCACTGTAGGGACGCTGCACGAGGAGGTTGTTCTCGTCAAGGCTCCACTCACGAGGCAGCGAGTAGCAGTGCGCCCAACCGAGATCACGGTTGACGGAGCCTGCCACCTTGTCGGGGACGATGCCGAGTGCCAGCGTCTTGCCGTCCTTCTGATAGATGGTGGGTGAGAGCATGCCGTAGCCATCGCGCGTCATGCCCGCGAGTTCGACGGTGCGTGGCCAGGAGCCATCGATGGGCTGGAACTTGCCGTCGGTGCCGATCTTGCCGACCCAATAGAGGGTGCGGACGCCGAGCTGGGTGTTCTGCGGGGTGCAGGTGAAGAGCCAGAGGTCACCGCCCATGGGGGTGACGTTAGGCATCTCCCAGAAGGTGCCGTGGGTCGAGGCGCTGGTGCCCTGGAAGAAGATCTGTCCGTCGTTGGACCACGTGCCGGTCGACTCGTTGTACTTATGGAGCGTGCAGCAACCGACGCCGCCCTTAGATGAACCGACGATGATGTAGGCGCCACTCGTGGTGCGGAAGAAGTAGGGATCGCGGAAGTCGTCACTGAGACCCGAGGGGCGGCCGTTGATGCGGGGGTTGTTCGATGCCTTGGTCCACTGCTCGAGGGTGGCATCCGTAGGCGAGGCGAAGCTGATCATTGCCTTGGCGTAATCCACACCAGTATAGATGATGCCGGGGCGCTCGCCGAAGATCGTCTCATCCTCGGCGACACAGCCCGACCAGCAGCCCTTCACGTCGTACGACTCGGCAGGGTCAATGGCGGTGCGCACCTCGGTCCAGTCGTAGAGGTTCTCACTCTCGATGTGGCCCCAGTGGAGGCGGCACATGTAGGGACCGTTGCCATTCTTCTGGAAGAAGAGGTGGTACTTGCCGTCCGAGTAGGTCATGCCATGGCACTCATTGGTCCAGGCGTGCGAGGGCATACCGTGGAACTTGGGGCGGAGCACGTCGTCGGCCCAGTACTCGGCGGGATAGGTGAGCTGAGGTGCATTGTGCATTGTGAACCCTGCACCCTCATAGGCAGCGGCCACCTCCTCAGCCGACCACACATTATTATATATATTAACGTCATCGACGATGCCGTTGATAGTGTTCAGGAGGAAGACGTCGCTCTTGACGTCAGTGGCACCCTTGCCGATGAGCATCGGAGCCTCGCCGCACGAAACTGTGGCATTGCGGGCGGCATTGCCAGTGGTAATCTGCTCGCCGTTGAGATAGAGCGTGGCGGTGCCACGGCCACTGGCGGGAATCAAGACAGTGCCGACCAGCTGATTCCACTGGTACTTGGGCAGCGTGCCCGTGCCCTGCAGCGTGATGATGGAGTTGTTGACATAGACCTGGAACTGGTAACTGCCACGGTTGGAGACCTGGAAGGCGAAGCCGGTCTTCGCCGAGGCATCGAGATTGCCGGCGATGGAGGTGTACTCCTCCTTGTCGACGTCGATATTCATCATCGGATAGGTCTCGAGGGCACACCAGAGGCTGAAGGTGAGCTCCTTCTGGACGGCCGAGAGGTCGACCGACTGCTGGAGATACTGGCTGTAGCCGTCGAAGCGGACGGCCTGTCCCTTGACGCCGGGGACAACGAGTGCCTGGCGGGCACCCACGACGCCCGCAGCGTCATCGAGCGTGATGGTGGCGACCTGTGCCGAAAGAGGCAGGGCTGCGAATGCGGCAATGCCGCCAATGAATAAGTTAATGCGCATCATAATCAATAGTAAAAACTAGCATAAACTAGAAAAGACCTAGAAAAAAAATCTAGAAAGACCTAGAAAAATCCAGAAAAAAATCCCAACCAACAGAAAAATCCAAAAGGGGTGGAGTCCCATCTGTGCACTCGGGGCCCCACCCCACTCCTATTGATTGAGCGTATTATTTGCTGAGAAGGTAGTCGATCGAGTTGGTGGTCAGACGATCGATGTTGGCGCCATACTGGTTGTCAGCCTGGAACTGGTAGGCAGCAAGGCCATTGCAGAGCACGGTGCCGAGGAATGAACCATCCGCCTCGAACTCGACGATGCCGGCGCAGCAATAGTCGACCACGTGGCCCCAGGTGGCGAGCACGGTGGAGATCATGGCCTCCTCCCAGGAGTCAATGGTGTTGGTCGTAGGCTGGAAGCCGCAGGCGTTGAGGTCCCACATGCAGTTGTTGTCCGTGCGGTAAGAGGCGCCGATGAGCGGGAAGGCGGTGTGGTCGGTGTAGAATGTCTCGTCGACGAGCATGCCGTCGAAGATTGGATGCGAGCGGCGGTCGTATTGCCACTGGCCACTGGTACCCATCTGCGCGTTGCAGTACCAGACGTCGCTGCCGACAGCGCCTTCCGAAGCGTTGTAGATGTTGGGAGCCGTCATGCAGCGGCCGATGCCACAGACGAGCTGGGTGGCGTGCTTCGAGAGGTAGAGGTTGCCGCCATCCTCGACGTACGACTTGATGGAGAGGATGGCATCCTGCGAGAGGGGCAGGTTCTGGTAACCGGACTGCAAGCCGATGCGGCTGATGTGTACCCAGAGGCACTTGTAGACCTGAGTGTTGAGATGAGCGAGCTGCGACTCGGTGACGAAGTCGCCATCGCCCCGGTCGACATACTCATCCTGGAAGAGCTCGGCGGCGAGGCGCTCCTCGTCGGGCAGGTCCTCGATGCGGTCGGCGAGCAGCAGGTAGGCAGCCTTAGGCTCCTGATAGCCGCTGAGGTAGTCGAGCGCATTCTTGGTCATCTTGAAGACGTTGTCAGCATATTCGTTGTCAGCCTGGAACTGGTAGGCAGCGAGGCCATTGCAGAGCACGCGGCCCAGGATGGCTCCTTCTGGCTCGAAGTCGACGATGCCGGCGCAGCAGTAATCTACGACCTGACCCCAGGTGGCGAGCACGGTGGAGTGAGTGGCCTCCTCCCAGGAGTCGATGGTGTTGGTCGTGGGCTGGAAGCCGCAGGCGTTGAGATCCCACATGCAGTTGTTGTCGGTGCGGTAGGACATGCCAATCAATGGATAGGCATAGTGGTCGGCATAGAAGGTCTTGTCGATGGTCATGCCGCGGAAGAGCTGATGACTGCTGCGGTCGTACTGCCACTGGCCAGCGGTACCCATCTGGGCGTTGCAGTACCAGACATCACCGCCGATGGCACCCTCCGAGGCATTGAAGATGCCAGGAGCGTAGGCGGTGCGGCCGATGCCGACAGCGAGCTGGGTAGCATGCTTGGTGAGGTAGAGGTTGCCACCATCGGTGGCATAGTCCTGCAGCGCCTCGATGTCGTCAGCCGAAAGAGGCAGGTTCTGATAGCCCGACTCGATGCCGATGCGCTCAAAGTTGACCCAGAGAGCGGTGATCTCCTGAGGAGTGATGGCAGAGAGTGCTGAGAGGGAGACGAAGGCACCCTTCTGAGTGTCGACGTAGTTCTCCTTGAACCACTGGGCGGCAATGCGCTCCGACGAAGGCAATTCGTCGATGCTGTTGGTCACGAGCAGGTAGCCGACGGCACCACTTACCTCAGGAGTGTCGGGCTTCTCTATATAGATGGTCTCGGTGGTCTGACCGAGCGACATCAGACCGGCTGCGGTATAGTACTTGACGGTGAACTTGTAGTTGGTGTTATAACCGAGCTTCTCAGTGTAGGAAAGGGTCGAAGCATCGAAGCGTCCACGCTCCTCGCCATTGCAATAGACAGCATAACCAGCGGCCTCGGAGACAGCCTGCCAGGTGATGGTCACAGTGCGGCCATCGAGGCTCTGCTGCAGACCAGTGACGGTAGCCATGTCCTTGTTGGCTGCCTCAGGGAGCTCCACGTCTGAGCATGACTGCATGGCCATCATGCCGCAGAGAAGTGCCGAAGCAAGGATCTTATAGGAAGTTTTCATAGATTTGACTATTTGACAATTTTACTGTTTGACAATTTTTACTCGTAGAGACCGTAAGAGTTGTTGACCTCGTCGTATGGGATAGGCAGGAACTTCTCGTTCTCGCTCATCTGGGCCTCGCTGTAGTAGCTCTCGAACTTCGACTCAGACTGGAAGTAGCTGTTCATCGTGTCGACGACGTTGCCCCAGCGGCAGAGGTCGAACCAGCGCTGACCCTCCATGGCGAGCTCCAGACGGCGCTCCATGCGGACAGCCTTGCGGGCATAGTCCTGAGTCCAACCGGAAGCTGAATAGAGACCTACGTAGTAGTCGGCCTTGTTGGGATCGAGATCGACGGGAGTATAGGTACCTGCCTGATCAGCTGAGCGCTGAGCCTTCTCGCGTACCTGGTTGATGAGCTCGCGCGCCTCGTTGAGCGAGGTGTTCTGCTCGATGAGTGCCTCAGCACGGAGCAGGAGGACATCGGCATAGCGGATGAAGATGAAGTTGAGAGGCGAAGAGTAGGGGAAGGTGTGCAGGCACATGGGATCCTCGGGGCTGATACACCACTTCTTGCCACTGTACTCGCCATAGACGTCCATGGCGCGGCACCATGACTCGCCATAGACATAGGCACCCTGACCATTGTCGCGCCAAGGCAGACCGATACGGCCTACGGTGTAGTCGAGACGTGGGTCGAGCGAACCGGAGTAGTTCTCGGTGACGTTCTCGGCAGGAGCATCGTTGTTGAGGAAAGGCAGGCCAGTGGTGCTGTTGGTACGGAAGGCATTGACCAGGTTCTGCGAAGCGAGGAAGAAGTCATCGCCGTTGCCGTAGAGGTTGCCCTCGCTGTAGGTGACGTTGAGCAGGTTGCTCCAGTTGATGTGGGCGTTGTCGTTGACGTTCGAGCACTGCAGGGCAAAGATGGACTCCTGCTTGTTGTTGAAGTCGATCTTCGACATGTCGCCATAGTTGTCATAGAGGCTGTACTGACCACAGTCGATGACCGCCTTGGCATACTCGGCTACCTGGTCCCACTTGCTCTCGTAGGCATTGACGCGGGCAAGGAGAGCTGCTGCTGCGTACCTGTTGACGCGGCCAGCCTGACTGCGCGTAGCGGGAAGGTTCTCGTATGCGACCTTCAGGTTCCAGGTGATTTCGTCGAAGATCTCCTCTCGGGTCTTGTTGTCATAGCGCACCTCGCTGGCATTGTCATCCTCCGTGATGTAGGGGAAGCGCTCGAAGATGCGGTAGAGGTCGAAATAGTAGAAAGCGCGCAGGAAGTAGAGCTCGCCGACATAGGTGGCCTGAACGTCAGTGTCAAGATTGTGCGTGCTGAAGATTGCCTTCAGTGCGGTGTTGACACGGCTGATGGCGTAGTAGTTGTTCTGCCACTTGTAGAGGCAAGACTCGTTGGTGGAGGTGAGGTTCGAGATTTCGAGCTGGTGGATGTTGCTCTCCATCGAGATGCCACCTCCGCCCTTCAAGGCGTCGTCCGAACGGACATCGAAAATCCAGTTGGTGGAAGGACCGGCAAAGGCGGGGTTGTTGCCGAAGAAGTGAGCCTCCAGACCTGCATAGGATGCAGCGATAAGGCCCTCGATGGCATCGTCATCCATCTGCTCGTCGGTGAACGAGCCGTAAGGCTGAGTCTCGAGCATGTCGTTGCAGCTGGTCAGTGCTACGGCAGCACCACTAAGCAGAGCCAGAGCGACTTTCATATATGTAGTTTTCATATAGATCAATGTTTTTGAAAGGTTTTAGAATGCGACATTCACACCGAACGAAAGGGTGCGCGAACGTGGGTAGGCGCCATTGTCCTCACGGCAACCGTAGCCACCCAGGTTGAGCTCTGGATCGAGGCCGCTGTAGCTGGTGATGGTGAAGATGTTCTCGAGTTGAGCGAAGACGTTGATGTTCGAGGCGGTGATCTTCTTGCTCCAGGTGGCAGGCAGGTCGTAGCCGAGCTTGATGTACTTCATCTTGACATACGAGCCATCCTCGACGAAGTAGGTTGACATGCGCTTCTCGTCGTTGTTGTCGGCGAACGAGACGGCAGGGATCGAAGCACCCGTATTGGAGGGCGACCATGCATTCAGGATGTCCACGCCGCGGTTGGTGTAGGTATTGCCTGACGACATGAAGTCGAGCTGCTTCTTGTTGGAATTGTAGATGTCGAAGCCGAATTCGCCGGTGAAGAACATCGAGAGAGTCAGTCCCTTATAGTGGAAGTCGAGATTCAAGCCGGCAGAGAAGTCGGGGTTAGGATCGCCGATGATGCATTGGTCCCTGTCGGTGATGGAGCCATCGCCATCGACGTCGCGGTACTTGAGGCGACCTACGCCCTTGCCCTGCTGGACAGCGTAGCCATCGACCTCATCCTGGGTCTGGAAGATGCCATCGACCACGTAGCCGTAGTAGACGCCCATAGGCTGACCCTCCATCAGACGGATGTTCGAACCCATGTAGGAGACGTTATCCGAGAGCTTGACCAGCTCATTGCGATACATCGAGAAGTTGGCTGATGCATCCCATGAGAAGCCGCCGTGCTCTGGAGCATGATAGTCGAGCTGGAATTCGACGCCGTAGTTGTCCATATCGCCCGTGTTGCGGAAGGTGGAAGCATTCTCGCCAGCTACGGACAGCACAGGAGGAGTAGTAATCATGTCCCGGGTCTTCTTCATATACCAGTCGGCAGTAAGGTTGAGGGCGCCGTGGAGGAACTGGAGGTCAACGCCGACGTTGGTCTGCGTGGTAGTCTCCCACTTGAGGTCCCTGTTACCAGTCGAAGCCACCTTGATGCCCGAGACGACGTTGGTGTTGGTGCCGTTGAGGTCGTAGGCGCCGTTGCCCGGATCGTAGGCATAGGTGCTCCAGTAGGCGTAGTTGTTCGAGATGGCAGAGTTGCCGTTCTGACCCCAGCCGAAGCGGACCTTGAGGTCGGTCAGTGCATCGTTCTCAGGCCAGAAGGCCTCGGCCGATGGACGCCATGCAGCGGTGACGGCGGGGAAGATGCCCGAGTTGTGGTCCTTGTAGAGACGTGAGGTGGCATCGTGACGGATGGTGAACGAGGCGAGGTAGCGGTCGGCATAGTTGTAGTCGACCTTGCCGAAGTAGCTGAAGAGCGCCCAGTCGGCCTTGCCGCCGCCATTGGTCTGCGTGCCTGTACCGGCATCGAGGACCATGAACTTCTCATCCTCGAAGGCATAGCCCTTGCGGGTGGCGCTCATGTTGTCGCTCTTGTAGCCGATGGCTTCGACACCGAGCAGGCCGACGAGGTTGTGCTTGCCCCAGCCCGCTACGTAGGTGGCAGTGTTGGACCAGGTCCAGGTGTCGCCCTGACCGTAGCTGCGGGCGACGGAGGTCTCGTCGCTCTCCAGCGCCTTGCGACCGAGGGCAGACGAGTTGTACTGGATGTGCTCGATACCGATGTTGGTCTTGAGGGTGAGGCCCTTGACAGGCTTCAGCTCGGCATAGGCGTTGCCGAAGATGCGCCAGTTCTCGTTCGAGTTGTCACGCGAGTTCCAGAGGCTCTGCATGGGGTTGGCGTAGTCGGACGAGGCGATGAGCATAGGGCTCGAGAAGGAGCCATCGGGCTGATAGGTGGGGATGCCAGGGTGCTGCAGCATGGCGAGCGAAGCGATGCCGCGGTCGCCGCCGTTGTCACCGATGTTCTGGAGCCACTTGGCTACCATCAGGTTCTCGCCTACCGAGAGCCACTTGCTGACGTTGTAGGTGGTGTTGACACGGGCGGAGAAGCGCTGGTAGAACGACTCCTTCTGGACGCCGTCCTGGTTGATATAGTTGAGTGAGAGCATCATGGTGCCCTTCTCGCCGCTGTTCGAGACGCTGGCCGACAGGTTGTGGGTCCAGGCGGTCTGATAGATGGCGCTCTGCCAGTCGTTGTCGGCGAGGGTGTAGCCATTGGCGGTGGAGTTGAGCTGACCCTGGGCATTGTACATCAGGGTCGAGGGAGTCGATCCGTCATTGGCACAAGCCTGCAGATAGACCTGCCCCCACTGGTTGGCATTGAGCAGGTCATACTTCTTGGCGATGGTCTGCATCGAGGCGCTGTAGCCGACGTTGACCGAGAGGCGGTCACCCTTGCCTCGCTTGGTGGTGATGATGATGACGCCGTTGGCGGCACGGCTGCCGTAGATGGAGGCCGAAGCGGCATCCTTCAGCACCTGGATGCTCTCGATGTCGGCGGGGTTGAGCGAGTTGAGGTTCTCAGTGGTAGGCACGCCATCGATGACGAAGAGAGGGTCGCAGGCATTGACGGTGCTCATACCACGCACACGGATGGTGGAGCTGCCCGAACCAGGAGCGGCATCGGTGGTGATGTTGACGCCAGGCAGACGGCCCTGCATCGAGTTGATCATCGAGGGATTGCCCTCGGAGGTGGGCTTCTTCATGTCGAGCACGGCGACCGAACCCGTGAGGTCGGCCTTGCGCTGCACGGTATAGCCCACGACGACAAATTCTTCGAGCATCTCTGCGTCCTCGCTCAGGACAATGCTCATCTTGGGCTCAGCCTTGAGCTGCTGAGTCTGGAAGCCGATGTACGAGACGGTGAGTTCCGTACCCTTGGGGACTTCGAGCGTGAAGTTACCGTCGAAGTCGGTCATGGTGCCTGTGGTGGTGTTGCCGGTCACATAGACCGACGCACCGATGATAGGCTCTCCATCCGTCTTCGAGATGACGTTACCCTGCACCTTGATGTTCTGGGCCAATGCCAGAGTGATGGTGCAAAGGGCCATGGCTGCGATCAATAGGAATCGTTTCATGTTTTGCGTTGGATTTTTTAGTGGTTAATTATGTATTGGACATTTGTTGCCAGGTGATTTGTGCCAGATGCCGGAGCCGTCGCTCCAAATTGACGCTGCAAAGATAGACGTTTTGCCCATACCTATTATAAATCAAATGATGCACATAAAAGAAAAAATGTTGCAAATACGAAATTTGCAACATTTTTCTTACTCATGGAGCGAAAAATCTTATTCTGAGCGCAGTCGGATGACCTGCCGGGGACGTTTCGGGTCGGACGAAATGAGATAGAGCGGCGTGTTCAATGCGCGCCGCGGAGTCAGCTTCACCTGCAGCATCCGACTCTGACGGGGGGCAATGGTGAGGGGCAATGGCGTGGTGACAGTGACCTCGGAGGGCTTGTCCCCATCGAGCTCCTCCTTCTGGTAGATGCAGTGGATGACGAGCGGACGGCTGCCCTGGTTCCCGACCTTCACTTCGCGGGTGACGGTCTTGCCTGGAGTCAATGTGCCCAGAGCGATGCGCGTCGGCGCGCTGAGCACGGGTGCCTGCTGGCGCTCCTCTGCGGTCAGCTGGCTGAAGTCGGGAATCAGCAGCGCCTTGACCTTGACCTCGTGTCCACGCACGCGGTAGCTGCGGATCAGCGGGCCATATTTGCCCGGACTGGCTGCGAAGTGGAGCACGGTGTCGGCACGATCACCCTGTGCCCAGATGCCATACGTCACGTCACGCTCCTCGCTGTTGGCGAGCTCACCCAGGTCAATCACATCCCAGGCGAGGCGCACACCCGAGGCAAGCTCGACGGGATACTTCTGCCGGATGCTCTCCTCCGAAGGCACCACCTCGCAGTCCATCGTCAGGACATAGCGCTGCGTCACTTCGCCATCGGTCACCAGGAGGGTGGCCGTCTCATGGGTGGCACCATAGCGGCCGGCGGGATTGAAGTGCATCACGACGGGGATGCGCTCACCATGGCGCCACACACGCTCCTGGTCCCATTCGGCAGTAGTGCAGCCGCAGCTGGTATAGACCTGCTGCAGCTGGCAGCCGTACTCCGCCACATTGGTCGCCCAGAAGGTGTAGTCATGTACGCCGTCAGCCTCCCGGACCTTGCCCCAGTCCACCGCAGTCTCGGGCCACTCCAGCTGGATCTCCTGCGCCTGCAGCCCGAAGCACAGCAGCATCGCAGGAAGCACGGCGCCTATTGTCGTCTTCATTCGTCTTAAAGGAATAACTAATAACTATCAGCTCATAACTCTGCACGGAGGTGCAGCTATCCCTTGCGCCTGACCAGTTCATTGGGCATCTCGCCGAAGTAGTCCTTATAGCACTTGGTGAAGTAGGACGGCGCCGTGAAGCCCACCTGATAAGCCACCTGGGCGATGGTCTCGTCGCCCTGCGCCAGCATCTGCTGGGCGCGCTTCAGGCGGGTGTTGCGTATCAGTTCGACGGGCGAATAGTTGGTCAACGCCTTGGTCTTGCGATAGAGCTGGGCGCGGCTCATGCCGATGGCTTCGCCGAGCTGCTCCACGCCGAAGTCCGAGTCGGCGAGATGCTCGTCGATGAGGCGGCGCATCCTCAGGAGGAAACGGTCGTCAAGGCTGAGCGGACCGACAGCCCCCCTCTTATCCCCCCTGCAGGGGGAGGACTGAGAGTCGCCATCGCCTGTCGCACCTCCCGAAGGTGACTTCAAGGCCTCCCCCTGCAGGGGGGAAGTGAGGGCGGCGGGGGAGGGTCCGAGGTCTCCTGTCCCCTTGAAGAAGTCGCGCACTCGGTTGTGGTTCTGGATGAGCGAGTCGAGCTGCGCCATGAGCACCTCCTGATTGAACGGCTTGGACATGTAGGCATCGGCGCCGCCCTCGGTGAGGCCCTGCACGCGCTGCTCGTCGAGCGAGCAGGCGGTGAGCATCATCACGGGGATGTGGCAGGTGTTGACCTCATGCTTCAGTCGCGAGCAGGTCTCGATGCCGTCGATGCCGGGCATCATCACGTCGCATACGATGGCATCGGGCACCATGCGCATCGCCTTGCGGATGCCCTCCTGGCCGTCGCCAGCCGTCAGCACGCGGTACCGACCGCCCAGCAGCACCTTCATGTAGGCGCAGATGTCCTGATTGTCGTCGATGACGAGCACGATGGGCCGGGGCTCCTCCTCGGTGAGCGTCTCGTCCTCGAGGACGGCGCCGAACTCCGTCTCCGCCTGCTCCCTGAGGTCGGGCGATGGGGCAGCGGGCGCCACGTCACGATCGACCTCCTGCACCTCACGCACGGGAAGGGTGACGGTGAAGATGGTGCCCGTGCCCACCTCCTGATTGGCCACCTCGATGGTGCCGCCATGCAGCTCCACGAAGTTCTTGACCAATGCCAATCCGATGCCGGAGCCCTCGTGGTGCGCCGAATCGACCTGATAGAAGTTCTCGAAGATGTGCTGGATGTGCTCCACCGAGATGCCGGGACCCGTGTCGGCGATGCGGAGCCGGACGCTGTCGCCCTCGCGCGAGAGCCGGACGGTGATGCGACCGTTCTCGGGGGTGAACTTGAAGGCATTGCCCACCAGGTTGAAGAAGATACGCTCCAGCTTGGGCAGGTCGCCCATGGTCTGGTAGGGTGCACCATTATTACTGTCGTCTTCGAGCTGAAGCTTGATGTGCCGCTTGTGCGCCAGTCCCTGGAACGATTCGGTCCATGTGCGGGTCAGCTCGGCGAGGTCGACGGGCTGGAGGTTGAGCTCCATCTTGCCGCTCTCGTACTTGCGGAAGTCCAGGATCTGGTTGACCAGACGCAGCAGCACCTGCACGTTCTTGTGCGCCAGCTGCATGAGCTGATAGGCCTGATGCCGGCTGTCGGCTGTCGGCTCGGCGTGCTCTTCATGGTCGATGATGGAGAGGACCTGCTCGATGGGGCCATTGATCAACGTCAACGGCGTGCGGAAGTCGTGGCTCACATTGGTGAAGAACATCAGCTTCGCCTGCGTCGCCTCCTCCACCTGGCGGGTCAGTGCCTTGAGCTGCCCGTTCTGCTGCTCCAGCTGGTTGCGCTGCTCCATCAGCTGGTCGCGCTGCTGCTGCAGCGTCTCCTTCTGACGTGCCAGGCTCTCGTTGAGACGGCGCTTCTGCTGATAACTGCGCAGGATGATCACGATCATCACCAGCGCCAATGCCAGGAACGTCAGCACCGTATAGAGCAACGTGCGCTCCAGGTTGTGCTGCTGCCAGAAGTAGTCCACCCGGTCCTTGAGCATATGCACGGTCTCGACCTGATGATCCACCTCCTTATATATATTATTAAGGAGAGGGGCGGTCTCGGGGTCGATGAGGTAGGTGGGCAACTGCACGTCGCGCTCGTAGGGCTTGCCCTCCAGGATGTCCACGGCGGTGCGCAGCACCAGGTCGCCCGAGGTCGAATAGACCGCCGAGGCATCAATCAGCCCCCTCTCGATGGCCTCCACGCCATTGCCAGGACCGGTGAGGCCATCCACGCCCATGATGGGGATGTCGCGCTGCGGCAGCACTTCATGCACTGCCTCGCTGGCACCGATGGCCATCTGGTCGTTCTGTGCCAGGATGAAGCGGGCGTCGAGGTTCGCACGGAGCACCTGCGCCACCGCCTCACGTCCCTTCTCGCGGAACCAGTCGCCCACGCATTGCACGAACTCATAGCGCCCGGCACCTGCGCCCAGCGTCTCCATCATGCCACGGTGACGCAACTGCGAGGGGGTCGACTCCACCAGGCCCAGCACCTCCACCACCTTGCCCCCTTCAGGCAGGTGCATCAGCAGATATTGCGCCATCAGGCGACCGCACTCGTAGTTGTCGCCCGCGATGGCGGCGGTGAACTTCTCGCCCTTGACCTTGCGGTCGACGACGATGACGGGGGTGCCGGTCTCGTACGCCTTGGTCACGGCAGGGGTCAATGGCTCTGCCTCGTTGGGTGCGACGATGAGCAGGTCGACCTTCTGCTGGAGGAAGTAGTCGACGTCAGCCGCCTGGCGGGCATTGTCGTCGTCGGCAGAGCGTATCTCCACCTCCACGCCGGGGTGGAAGAGCAGCTCGCGCTGCACCTCCTCATTGAACTTGGTGCGCCAGGCATCGTCCGAGCATTGGGAGATGCCGATGCGGTACTTCACGTCGGGCTGGCTGCTGCAGGCGCACAGCAGGAGGACTGCAGGCACGAGCGCCAGCAGCCTAAGGGGAAGGGAGTGGATAGGATATTGACTTTTCACGAACAGGTAATTATGGATGAGAGTGTTATCAGAGGGAGGGGGTGAATGTGTCGATTTGTGGGGGCAAAAATACGGTTTTTCGCCGAAATCTCCAAATTTTTTACCAAATAAATGGAGTTTTTGTTGCAAAAGATATCATTTTTGTTGTTTTTGCTGCAGAATGCATCAAATCTTATACCCTATTCCTAAGGAATCCCCTATCTTTGCAGCGTCAAAAAACGAGAAACCGCAAGCGTCCCGCCACCAGATTCACGACTGACCCGCCGCCCAGCGTTCCCGCACCGGAGCCATGTTTGGCTCCAACAACCCCTAAAAACCCTACCCGTCATGAACTACTCCCTCAACCCCCAGCTCCTCCTCGATCAGACCCAGAACTTCTACGGCCTCAAGGCAGACCTCTCCGCTGCCATCGAATTCATCGAAAAGCAGGTCAGCGCCACCCCCGGCGCCTTCTACGACTGGTTCATGACTCAGCGCAAGAAATGACGGTGATAGTGCACGGTGAACCGTGAACCGATACAACCGTGCATCGTGCATTGTGAACCGAGAACCGATATAGCATGTAATGTGTGTTTTTATATAATGTGTTTGTGTATAAGAAAGACGAGTGGCGCTGTCCGTGAGGATAGTGCCACTCGCATTCATTATAGAGCGAAAATGCTTATCTATTGAAGAATCCGTTATCTCCCAGCGACTTCGAGAGCCTCGGCATGGCAGAGGCTGCGCTCACGTCGACGGGCAGCCATACCTCCATGCCGCCCTTCTGACCGCGGTGATCCCACGCATAGTAGGGTATCAGGGTCAGTCGGCCGTCCTTCACCACCAGCTTGCCCTCGGCATCATAGCTCAGGGTCTGCACGCCGTCGGTGGTGAGGGTCACGATGGGATAACTCTGTCCGGACAGGCTCTCAAGCTGCGCATCATTGACCGTAAAATGCGCAAGCGGGTTGAGCAGGTAGGTGCGCACATCAGCGTCATTGTCAGCCCATTCAGCGCAATAGACCAGCGGCCCTCGCTCCACAGCCGCCATGCCGCGATCGGCCACCACGCGGGAATCAGCCTTGACGAGACGCGGCTGCATGTCGAGCTTCACGATCACCTCGTCACCCTTCTTCCAGCGACGGGTGAGAGTGAGGTAGCCGTCGGGGGTGAGTTCGGAGGTCGTGAGGTCGAGGGGTTCACCATTGAGCGTCACTACAGGGGATGCTGGCACTACGCCGTCGGCATAGCGGTAGAGGTCGCTGGGCACCACCTCGCCCTTTGCCCAACCGGGGATACGCACCTTCAGGGCGAAGTCCTTCGCCTGCGTCTTACCCACGCGGATGACGATGGCGCCGTCGTAGGGGTAGCCGGTCTCCTGGGTGAGCTCCACCTTCTTGCCTCCCACGGTCAACGTCGCCGTATTGTTCATGAAGAGGTTGACGTAGACTGCCGATGCATCATTGTCCACCGCATAGACGTAGCCGGGCAGGGAGGGGATGAAGCGCGAGATGTTGGAGGGGCAGCAGGCGCAGCCGAACCATGCCTTGCGGGCGTAGTTCATGTCGCTCGCCGATGCCAGGGGGTTGGGGTAGAAGAAGGCGTCACCCTCGAGCGACACACCGGCTATCAGCGCATTGTAGAGCGTACGCTCCACCACGTCGTAGTACTTCGACTCGCCGTGCAGCAGGAAGAGGCGGTGGTTGACATAGACGTTGGCAATGGCTGCACACGTCTCGCAGTATGCCTCGGCATTGGGCAGCTCGTAGTCGTCGCCGTAAGCCTCGCCTGCGTGGCGTGCACCCACGCCTCCGGTGATGTAGTATTTGCGCCCGACGATGTTGCTCCAGATGCGGTCGATGGCGGCGAGGTAGGCGGTGTCGCCCGTGATGGCAGCCACGTCAGCCATGCCGGCGTACATGTAGCCCGCGCGGACGGCGTGACCCACAGCCTCCGACTGCTCCGTGACGGGGATGTGTGCCTGGCTGTAGAGGTCACGGCGCGACGTCTTGCCGCGGCGGTCGAGGAAGTACTTGGCCTGGTCGAGGTACTTCTGGTCACCCGTGACGAGATAGAGCTTCACCAGTCCCATCTCGGCAATCTGATGACCAGGCACGCGGTCCACCTGACCCTCGCCCTGACCGATCTCGCGGCAGACGCAGTCGGCATAGCGGATGGCGATGTCGAGGAAGTTACGCTTGCCCGTCGCCTGGTAATGTGCCACGGCGCCCTCGAGCATATGGCCCAGGTTATAGAACTCATGGCTCAGGTCCTCCACCTTCTCCCAGCGCTTGCTGCCTGCCCAGCTGTGAGGATGGGTGGGCGCCTTGGTGCGGGCGGTGTAGAGGTAGCCGTCGGGCTCCTGTGCCGATGCCATCACGGCGATGACGCTGTCGAGGTACTGGGTCAATGGCCGTCCCTTGTAGAGCGCCTTGGGGTAGGTCTGCAGCAGGTAGCTGGCGCCCTCGATGGTCTTGTAGGGGTCGGTGTCGTCGAAGGTGAAGGTCCATGCCGTGTCGGGATATTCGACCGTAGGGTCCTGGAGGTGCCGTGCGGCGTTGGTGAAGTTGGTGTAGCGGCCCGTCTCCTCGCACTTCGAGAAGGCCAGGGGGATGGTCACCTCGCGGCTTGCCTCGAGGCGTTGCCCCCAGAAGCCCTCACCCACCTTGACCGAGGTGAAGGGCACAGGAGAGATGGGATAACCTGGCACCTGCTGCGGTGCCTGCTGTCGCTGTGCCATCGCTCCGCCCATGGTGAGCGCTCCGATGGCCAACAGGAATGCTCGATGCATGATGCTCGATGCTCGATTGACTATGATTCGTTTCATGCCAAATGGTAAATTGTAAATGGTAAATTGTACATGGAAAATGTCTACATTTTCACCTTGACCTTTTCTCCCCTGTAGCTGACGCTCTGCAGTGCCTCAGCGCCCGCCTCGACGTCGCCCGAAGGAGTCTGCCCGCCCACCAGGCAGATGCGGAACTGCCGCTGCTGGAGCATGCCGGGGTAGCTGCCCTCGCGCGCCTCGATGGTCAATGTGCGTGCCTGGTCGTCCCAATGGAAACGTATCTGGCTGAACTGCCCCTGCTCGTAGCCGTAGCCGTCGCCCTCGTCCTCGTAGAGCACCTGGTCACCGTCGGCACCGGGATAGACGCGCACCTCCAGATTGTCCCAGGGCTTCTCGTCAGTCCACTGCACGCGGGGGCCGAAAGTCAGGATGCTGCCGGCGCGCACATAGACGGGCAGGCGGTCGATGGGTGCCAAGGCCTGCAGGTGCTGACCGCCCGCGAGCCGCTCGTTGGTCCAGAAGTCCCACCACTCGGTGCCCCGGGGCAGGTAGACGTCGACGGGTGCGGCTGCCTGCGCCACGTCGGGATAGATCCAGTGGCTGGTGCGTCCGGGCCCGTTCCAGGAATAGAGCGGCTGCGTCACCGGCTTGACCAGCAGGGCGCGGCCGAACATGTATTCATCGTTGCGGTTGATGGCGGTGGTGTCGCGCGCGAAGTCCATCACCAGCGGACGCATCATCAGCCCGCTCTCCTGCACCGTGGCGCCCATCATCGAGTAGATGTAGGGCATCAGGCGGTAGCGCAGTTCGATGAACTTCTTCTGCACGTCGTAGGCCCATTCGCCCGGCTCGCCGTAGTGCCATATCTCGCTCACCATGGGCGACGAGCAGTGGTTGCGCATCAGCGGCATGAAGGTGCCCCATTGCATCCAGCGCACCATCAGCTCCTGAGCGTAGGGGGTCTTGGGGTCGTTGCCAAACTCCCAGCCGAAGAAGCCGCCCAGGTCGGTGCTCCACATCGGGATGCCGCACATCACGTAGTTCAGGCCCGAGGGCACCTGGTTCTGCATCGTCTCCCAGCTTGATACCACGTCGCCCGACCACGAGAAGGTGCCGTAGTGCTGGATGCCGAAGGTCGACGTGCGCGTCATCTGGAGCTGACGCTTGCGGTTGGACTTCTCGGCGCGCTGGTGCTCGTAGATACCGCGGTTGGACTGCATCGTGAAGGCGTTCTTGACCGAGTGCCACGAGCCGTCGTGCGTCATCCACTCGTCGTCGCCGGGCTTCTCCCAGTGGTCAGGTTCGGTCGAGTCGGTCCACCAGGCATCGAAGCCCATCCGGTAGAGGTTCTTGAGATAGGCCCAGTAGATGTCGCGCGCCTTGGGGTGGAAGGGGTCGTAGGGCTTCACGCCCTGCTGGCGCGGCCAGGTGTCGAAGTCGTAGAGCGCCCCGATCCGGTCAAGCTTGCGGTACTGCTCGGTCCACGGGCCGAAGCTTGCCCAGATGGAGATCATCAGGTGGGCATGGTGCTGATGGACGTACTCCACCATCTCCTCGGGCGTCTTGATGCGGGGCTCCGGATAGCGTGCATTGGGGTCCTCGTCCTTGGGCAGGTACTTGATCCAATGGGGGTCGTTCATCTTGTTGATGTAGTGGGGATTCATGAACTTCATGGCGTTCCAGTTCGAGTCGCAGCCCCAGTATTGCCAGTCCTGCACGATGCCGTCGAGCGGTATCTCGCGGCTGCGGTAGGCATCGAGGGCGTCGCACAGCTCGTCGCTCGACTTGTAGCGCTCTCGGCACTGCCAGTAGCCCATTGCCCACAGCGGCATCATCGTCGCCTGGCCCGTCAGCTGGCGAATCTGGGCGATGACGCCGTCCTGCGTGCCATCCTTATAGAGGAAGTAGTAGTCGATGCCCGCGGCATCCACCTCACTGCTCCATGTCGTCCCCTGGGCGCCGTCGTCATCGAGTCGGGTGCGACCCGCATTGTCCCAGTAGAGGCCGTAGCCGCGGTCGCTGGCGAAGTAGGGGATGCAGATGTTGGTGTTGGTGTTCCAGAAGGTCACGTGCTCGCCACGCTGGTTCATCTTGAAGCTCTTGCGCTGACCGAGGCCGAAGATGGCCTCATCATCCGCCAGCCGGAAGGTCTGGCTGGTGCGGTACTTGCCCTGGTCGACTCCTTCGGTGATGGAGGTCACCATGCCGGGGCGCATCTCACGCAGCAGCACGTTCCCCCGGAGGTCGCGGAAGGTCACCACGCCCTCCTGGCTCACCTGCACCTCCATGCAGTCGGTGCGCAGGGTCTGCCCGGCGGTCACGACGGGGGCGTCGGCGGCGGGGGTCAACAGGACGGAGTAACTGTGCTTGGCGGCACGGGCTTCGTCGTCGAGCGTCTTGGTGACGCGGGCGATGCCCGGCGCGTAGATCTCGACGCGCGTGGTCTGTGCCGTGGCAGCCAGGGTGGCGGCCAGCAGCAAGGTCAGGGGCATGGTGTTCTTGTTCATGGCAGGAGGGGGGGAGGGATTTTAGGG
>R14__coassemble_287_pt1 | contig 39659 bp, 24 predicted proteins | sample R14__metabat2_high_PE_017 | metagenome-assembled genome bin R14 | reverse complement strand
AATTATGACTACTCTGAAATAATTCAGAATATGAGATGCGAATTTAGGTTCAAGCCATTGGACTCCAGAAACTTGCAAATGAAGGAAGAAATGGAAGAATCTCAATCCGTCAGTATTCATATCAGAAGAGGCGATTATGTGGGGCTGGGACTGAATGTCGTTCCTATTGAATATTATAAGGATGCTATTGCATATATATCTGCCCATGTCGAATCTCCTCGTTTCTTCGTTTTCAGTGACGATATTGACTGGGTCAAAGACACCTTGCCATTCATACCTTCTCCGACTTTCGTCAATTGGAATATAGGGACCGAATCGTACAAGGATATGCAGTTGATGAGTTGCTGTAAACACAACATCATTGCAAATTCAACCTTTTCTTACTGGGGCGCCATGCTGAATGCTAATGCAGACAAAATCGTGATAAAGCCAAGGATGCAGACTCGCACGAGAGAGACGTGGAAGACCCCTGGGTGGATTAAGATGTAGATGCTTCAACCAAAATACATAATGTGTCAATCTGTAGGCAGTTAGAAAAGTCAAATACTATGAAGCCCGTTGTATCTATACTCATCCCAGTTTATAATGTCAGGGACTATATAATCAGATGTCTTGATTCTGTGGCCGCTCAGTCCTATGATGGTGCTATGGAGTGCATTCTGGTTGACGATTGTGGAACTGACGGAAGCATAGTCGAAGCGCAAAGTTATATCGACCAATATAAAGGCAATGTTGTGTTTCGAATTGTGCACCATGTCCGTAACCGCGGTCTTGCTGCTGCGCGCAATACAGGAGTGGCTGCTGCAACAGGTGATTTCGTGATGCATCTCGATTCGGACGATTGGCTTGATCCCTATGCAGTAGAGCATTTGGTCAAGAAGCAGTTGGAGACAGATGCAGACATTGTGTCTGGCCGTGCTCTTCGTCATTTGGATATTGGTACAATCGTATTAGACGATGCCCCTTACGAAACCAATATGGACCTCGTTCGGATTTCTATCAGACGTAATTACGATCATGTCATCTGGCGAAGATTGATACGAACTGCTCTCTATCGCGACCAAGGGATAGAAACTGTGGAAGGGATCAATGTGGGCGAAGACCATTATACGTTACCCAGATTGGCTTATTATGCACGCAAGGTCGCAAAGGTGGATGATATAGTATACCATTACAACAGTATGAATCCTAATTCATATATGGGGCGGAAAAGCCAAAAGATCAATATGAAGCGGTTCAAGAATGACTATGCATCCCTATTGATTTTATCTGATTTCTTTGCAGACAAAAAGAAATCTTTGCTTTTTGAACTATATTGGATTCGATTGGTCTTTCTTTTCAAAAAAATTTGCCAATCTATTTCAATGGTAGACATGGAAGCTTGTACTTCCATGCTGAAGTATGCTTTCTGTCCAAACAGTCTTAAAAGGGAGTATGGCCTCATCTGATTTATTTAATTCTATCATGCAAAAGAAAAAATACGATTACCTTATCGTCGGTTCCGGCCTGTATGGCGCCACTTTCGCCTACAAGGCGCACAAGGAAGGTCGTTCATGCCTTGTTATTGACAAGCGTCCACATCTTGGGGGAAATGTTTATTGTGAGAAGATAGAGGGAATCAATGTGCATAAGTATGGTGCCCATATTTTCCACACCAACAATAAAGAGGTTTGGGATTTTGTAAATTCGATTGTCGAATTCAATAGATATACTAATTGCCCAGTCGCTAATTATAAGGGGCACTTGTACAACTTGCCCTTCAATATGAACACGTTCAGCCAGATGTGGGACGTGACCACACCTGCTGAGGCAGAGGCCAAGCTGGCAGAGCAGAAGGCCGAGGCAGTCGCTGCCCTGAATGGAGCAGAACCTCGGAATCTTGAAGAGCAGGCATTGTCGCTGGTAGGTAAGGATATTTTCGAAAAACTCGTAAAGGAATATACTGAAAAACAGTGGGGTAGAAGTTGCAAAGACCTTCCTGCTTTTATCATCAAGCGTTTGCCTGTCCGCTTGGTCTATGACAATAATTATTTCAACGATCGTTATCAGGGTATTCCTATCGGAGGGTATAATCGGCTTATAGATGGGTTGCTGGAGGGGGTGGATTGTGTCACTTCTTGCGATTTCTTTGAGGATGACTTATTCTTAGAGGCGGACGCTTGGATTTCGAGAAAGGGCAAGAACTGCGTCAGAACACATTGGCAAGATTTTGCCAACCGTCTGGTTTACACAGGACCGTTGGATCAATACTTCGATTATCGTAAAGGAAAGCTCGACTGGAGAACGGTGAACTTCAAGACAAGAATTGAAAATACACCCAATTATCAAGGCAATGCGGTGATCAATTACACAAGCCATCAGGTACCCTACACTCGAATTATTGAGCACAAGCACTTTGAGATGTTCGGTCAGTCTGTATATGAGTGTCCTCGTACCGTCATATCAGAGGAATATTCCACTGAATATACCGAAGGCATGGAACCCTATTACCCAGTCAATGATGAACGGAACAATGAGTTGGCTGAGTCGTATCGGAAATTGGCTGAACGGGAACCGGAAGTCATATTCGGAGGCCGCTTGGCTCAATATAAATATTATGATATGGCACCGATTATTGAACAAGTGTTGGCGCTTACGAATATATAATGAAGCAATATGAGTAATATCAGAATTCTGATTTCGTGTCATAAGAAGTCAGACATTAGGCATGATGATATCTATCTTCCCATTCAGGTGGGTCGAGCCAATTCGTGCGTGACGTTGGATATGATAGGAGATGATACTGGCGATAATATAAGTGCAAAGAATCCAAATTATTGCGAACTGACTGCGCATTATTGGGCCTGGAAAAATCTCAAAGATGTAGACATCGTAGGTTTCTGTCATTACAGAAGATACTTCCCGAAGTCATTGGATGCGCAAGGAATCGAACATTTGATTGGTGGCGGCCGTTATGATGTACTTGCCATTCGGACGTCCCGTTTCTCACCTATTCATGAGAAATGGACAAAGTATGTCTCACCTGAGGATTTGGTAATTATGATGAAGGTGGTGCAAAGACTATACCCTGAGTACGCAGACTCTTTGAATCGTTTTTTGTGGGGCAACCAGATGTGTTCGTTCAATATGCTTATCATGAAAAAAGATAAGTTCGATGAATATGCTGAATGGCTGTTCTCCATTCTCGAAGAATGCGAGAAATATATTCGGCTGTCTCCTTATTCAAGAGGACGCAGAGTGTACGGATATCTTGCTGAGATTTTGATGTATGCATACATACAACACAACCATCTGAGTGTAAGGGGATATAATGTTGAGGAATGTCAATTACAGGGGAATCCCCGGATTATGGCTTTCAAAAACTGGATGCTTTATCGGATTACGGATGTGTCTTATTTCTTGTCATTGGCCTGGCTTCGCAAGAAATTGCAACACTATAATACCCTTGACGAACTCATCAATCGTTACTATTTGGATCAGGTATTAGGTCTTCGCAATGATGGCGTTGATTTGTTTTAGAAGGATGCATGAAGATTGTGGAACGGAATTATTTGTATACTTTTGTCATTCCTCACAAGAATACACCATTTGAGCTATCCCGATGCATCGATAGCATACCGCTGAGAGATGATATCCAGATAATTGTCGTCGATGATGATAGCAAGGCAGATAAGAAGCCCAAAGTAAATCGTCCTGACGTGCAGATTATCTGTCTGGAAGCTTCGACATCAAGGGGAGCAGGACAGGCTCGTAATGTCGGATTGAGGCATGCTTTAGGACGTTGGGTCCTCTTTGCAGATGCTGATGATTATTACTTGCCAGGTTTCCTTGACCGGTTGGATGCTGTTGCTAGTCAAGCTGCCGAAATCGTATATTTCAGCGCCGATTACATTCGATACGGAAAACAATTAGAAGAGGATAACCCGTTCAAACTTGCCATTGACAGATTTAAGGGTAGTGCTGGATCCCTATCGGATGTGCGATTTCTCTGTATGTCCAACAATACGGTCTGGAACAGAATGTATTCCAGAAAATTTCTGTTGGATATAAATGCAAGGTTCGAAGCGATTCCTTTGGGCAATGATGTGTGGTTCTCGACTTATGTCGGATCTAAATGCCATTCGGTTGAAATCATTGAAGATAAACTGTATTGTTATCAGCTAACGGCAGAAGGTATAACGGGGACAAATCACCCAATGTCGCATTATTATAGGTGTGGTCGCACACTTATTCGTCGCAATATGCTGTTGTTGTCTTTAGGATTGTGGCCGTTGATATCTTTTAGCGTTTTTCATGCTGCCAGAATTCAAAAAGATCACGGGAAGTTCGCGTATGGTTGCTATTGGTTTTTCTTGCATTTTTGCGACCCTACTTTAATTCCTGTTATGATCCTGCGATTTTGCAAAAGTCATTTAAGATGATGCACACTGAATCTTTACAAGAAAATTTTTGTGCCCGAAATGATATTGAGTCATTGCATCGCGCATGGGAGTGCGGGCTGCCGGAATACCTGCAGCATGACCTCGATGCCTTCAAGGAGGGGCTGCGGACCAACAGTTCGCTGCTCGACTGCCTGTGGGGGGAGCTCTATGGATCTATCAATGGGGCTGAGATCGATGATCAGGCAATAACGCATGAGCATGCACAGTATCTGCGGGACAAGTATTTATGGAACAAGGATGTATGATGAATCTGCCTATTCCAACAGGAAACGATATGGGGAAGATTGATTTCACCGATTGTCCCTTGTGAATTTGGACATGCCCCAAGTCTTAAGAGACTGAAGATTTGAATATACAACAATAATGAAAAAGATATTGCTTTTATTGGCTGTCTCGCTCATGTGCAGTGGGATGGCGATGGCCCAGGAGTGGGGAACCAAGGAGGCTCCGCACCGCCTGGACTGGTGGTATGGCGCATCGATAGGTGTGACCCACTCGCTGGCTGAGAATGCCACGAGTGATGACTTCGTGCATAACTATCCCGGTGTGGACATGCAGTTGGGCACGTTCTTCAGCCGTGTGTTCGGTATGCGACTGAGCTGGGGTCTGAATCCGCAGCTGGGACGCCCGGGTAAGGCGCAGCGTGAGGGCGACCCCGAGAAGTACGACACGCACTACCGCTTCCAGGTGCTGACGGGCTACGTGGATGCATTGGTCGATCTGACGACGCTCTTCCAGCCCAGGAAGAAGTACCGCCCGACGTTCGACATGCTGTTCTTCATCGGCGCTGGCGGACTGGAGTCGTTCAATTTCGACAAGAAGGTGATCGACTGGGAGTATTACCCTGTCGACTACTTCGACAAGATCTGCTGGGCGGCCCATGCCGGACTGATGGCGAGCTACCGCTTCTCGCCCCACTGGGACTGGACCCTCGAGGGCAGTTACAACGTGACCGAGAGCCGCTACGACGGCATCGAAGGCCACGTCTATCTGAGCGGATACGTGAAGCTCCACACGGGTCTGGTCTATCACTTCTACGACCGCACGTCACGGAAGGTGCGGCTGACGACCGAGGATACCTCCGGCTGGGAGCCTTCGTATACCGACAAGGACCGTGAGAAGGCCAAGCAGGCTGAGGCCAAGCGCATCGAGGAGGCTCGCAAGGCAATGGAGCAGCGACGTGCCGAGAAGGCGAAGCGCTTCGAGGAGCGTCGCAAGGAGGTTCAGAAGGCCAACGAGCAACTCCGCAAGGAGAAGGAGGAGCGCGCCCGAAAGAAGGAGGAGGGACATCTGTACAATGAGCCTTGACACGGCTCATTGTATAGATAATTAGACCCCCTCGGTCCCCCTTTAGGGGGAGGAAGGTTGCACGTCGAGATGAGTGAAGTGATAAGTAAAAAATAAGGTGGTCTATTCTTTCAGTCAAAAAAGACTAAGTTTTTACAAAATATACTACAATGAAGAACATCAAGATGCTATTGGCACTGTTGCCAATGATGCTGGTGGGGTGTGCGAAAGAGCAGCCTCTGCCAGAGGGACAAGTGAGGACCCAACAGGGAATCCTGGAGGGCGAAGTGCAGGAACAGATCATCGTCTATCGCGGCGTGCCTTTCGCTGCCCCTCCGGTGGGCGACCTCCGCTGGAAGGAGCCACAGCCGGCTGAGCCATGGGAAGGTGTGCGTCAGGCGAAGGAGTTCGGTGACGACCCGATGCAGCCCAACATCTTCGGCGACATGAACTTCCTCGGTCCCAAGCGCAGCGAGGATTGCCTCTATCTCAACATCTGGGCGCCCCGCCAGGCCAAGGACTGTGCCGTCCTGATCTACTTCAATGGCGGTGGACTGATGGCTGGTTCGGGTAGCGAGCCTCGTTATGCGGGCGATTCGCTGGCACACCACGGCGTCATCTCCATCACAGCCAATTACCGCGAGGGTGTCTTCGGCTTCCTCGCTCATCCCGATCTGACGGCCGAATCGCCTCATCATACTTCGGGTAACTACGGCATCCTCGACCAGGTGGCTGCCATCCAGTGGGTCAAGGACAATATCGCAGCCTTCGGCGGCGACCCCAACAAGATCACCATCGTGGGCGAGTCGGCCGGCTCATTCTCAGTGTCGGTGCTGATGGCTTCGCCCTTGTCGCGAGGCAATATTGCCGGAGCCATGGGTTCGAGTGGAGCAGAACTGAAGCCCAGTTATGCGGGCAAGCTCAGCGATGCCGAGCAGCAGGGCGCAGAGATGATTGCCCCCTTCGGAACCATTGCCGAACTGCGTGCCCTCGATGCTGACAGCCTGCAGAAGATTCTGCCTCCACGAGGCATGAGCAAGGTCACGGTCGATGGCTACCTGCTCGACAAGACCGTCGATGAGATCTTTGCAGCAGGAGAACAGGCTCAGGTGCCGTTGCTGGTAGGCTGGAACTCGATGGAGGGCAATCCGCTGTCGATGTTCCGCGGACAGCAGCCTTCGGTCAAGGTCTATAAGGAGATGATGAAGCTGCGCTTCGGTGACCGCACCGACGAGGTGCTCGAGGCTTGGGGCGTCACCAAGGATGACGACCTCTATGAATGGAATGCCATCGAACTGTCGGGTGCTCTCTTCACCGCTTTCCCCACTTGGAAGTGGGCCGAGCTGCACAAGCAGTCGGGACAGCCCACCTATCGCTACTTCTTCAAGCACCCACGTCCCGAGATGGTCGAGGCAATGGCTGGCATGGAGGCAGGTCTGGCTGGTGGCGTGAAGGAGAAGGACAAGAACGCGCCCGCCGAGGTGGTCGACCCGCGCATCAAGAAGGGGGCTGTCCATTCGGCCGACATCGAGTATGCCATGGGCAACCTCTCGACCAACCTGGTCTATGCCTGGAACGATGACGACCGCAAGGTGGAACAGACCTTCATGCACATCTACATCAACTTCGTGAAGACGGGCAATCCGAATGGCGAGGGCGTTCCGGAATGGCGTGCGTTCAATGGTGAGGAAGTGGCTCCCGTGATGCAGATCGACGTGGAGAGCCGGGAGGTCCAGGATTCCACATTGGAGGCAAGGTATCGGGTATTGGACGAGGTGCTATAGACCAGCCGACCCTCTCCCTGATTCCTTGTCGAGTGCCTCCGGTTGAGGTGCTTGGCAAAACAACGATAAGCCCCGCTGCAGCATGCTGTGGCGGGGCTTGGTTTGTCTGGACCAAATGGTAAATTGTCCAATTGTCCAATTGTCCAATCCTATGGTTGTCCTAATCGTGCCAGCAGATGGTCGCGGTAGCTGCCGCCGATGGGGATTTTCTGGCCGGCGACGGTGACGGTGAGTTGTTCAATTTCGGATATATTGGCAATAGAGACGATGTAGCTCTTGTGGACGCGGACGAACTGGTCGGGGGGGAGTTGCTCCTCGAGTGACTTGAGGCTATAGAGCGCCGTAATGCGCTTGCCTGTGGTGTAGAACGAGACGTATTCGTGTTGACCCTCGATGAAGAGCAGGTCGGCGTAATTGATTTTGTAGAGGCGGTAGTCGGCCTTGACCATCATGTAGGTGGGGGAGGAGGCAGCGGGCTCAGAGGATCCTCCCTTCCCATCCTGAACAGCGGGCATTTGTCCCCCGACCGGGTTTGCGCCGCCATCCCTACGCGACACGTTAGGATCAGAGATCGGCTCTTCTTCTGTCTGGGATGAGGCAGAGGCGGTGGATGCCGAGGGAGCGGTGGCACTGCGGCGCTGTCCCACCTTCTGGATGGCCTTCTCGATAGCCTGCATGAAGCGGGGGAGGGTGATGGGCTTGAGCAGATAGTCGACGGCGGAGACCTCGTAGCTCTCGAGGGCGTATTCGCTGTAGGCGGTGGTGAAGATGATGGCGGGCACATCCTTGAGCGTGCGTGCCAGTTCGATGCCGTTGAGGTCGGGCATGTGGATGTCGAGCAGGAGGATGTCGACAGTGTGCTCCTTGACGAAGGTGAATGCCTCGAAGGCATTCTGGGCGGTGCCGAAGAGCTTCAGCTCGGGCATCTTCTCGACGTAGCCCTGCAGGAGCTTGCGTGCCAGGAATTCGTCGTCTACGATAAGAACCTTATACATTTGACAATTTTACAATTTACAATTTTACAATCCAGTCCTCCCTCAGATGTGCAGCACCGTCTTGTAGTGCTCGTCATCCTCGATGACCTTGAGTGAGCACTTGCCGTCGAAGAGCATGTTCAGGCGCTGCTGTACGTTCATCAGCCCGATGCCGGTGCGCTCCTCGTCCTGCCGGCCGGTGATGGCTGACTGACGGCTGAACTGCGTGACGGCGGGCTTGGAGTTGTCGCAGGTGAAGAGCAGTCCCGATTCGTTCTGGCGGATGGTGATGTGGACCCAGGCGTTCGGGTCGTCCACCAAGCGGCTGTGCTTGAAGCAGTTCTCGATGACGGGCTGCAGGATAATTGGAGGAATTTTGTACGATGGGTCGGCCTGTTGCACCTCGAAGGTGAGGTTGGGCTCATGCTCCATGCGGATGCGTTGGAAGTCGATGTAGTTCTGGATGTACTTCACCTCCTTCGACAGCAGCACCTCGTCCGATCGGCAGTCGTCGATGACGTAGCGCAGCATCTCAGAGAGCTTCAGCACCGAGTCGGGCGCCTTCTCATCCTGCGTCATCGTGAGGGCGTAGATACAGTTGAGGGCATTGAAGAGGAAGTGCGGGTTGATCTGTGCCCGCAGGTACTTGAGCTGCTCCTGCATCTGCTCCTCCTTGAATGATGCCAACTGCCGCTTGCGTTCGTCGATGAGGTAGCTGATGGTGGTGACAGCAACGGTCGAGAGCAGCAGGAAGCCGTACTTGGTGTGGAGGAAGACGGTGCCGTAAACGGGTTTGTCTTCGAGTTCCTGCTCTATCTTCATGTCAATGTGAGCATCCGTGAGACGATGATACGTGTCGTAGACGAAGACGTCGAGCTGTGTGGCGAAGATCACCATGAATGCGAGGAGCACGAGACTGCAGGCATAGTAGGCCAGACGGTTCTTGTGCAGGAGCCGCGGGATGAGCACATATTCCAGTGCCGCCCAGGTCAAGAGCATCGGGAGCAGGGTGTTGGTCGAAATGATCAATGCGGGGAGCCACTCGATATGACGGCTGGTGAGGATGATCATGACCAGATAGAGGCTCAGCCACGTCATCACGCGGTTGTGCCTCTGTATGAAATTGAGGAATTGATTCCGTTGCTCGGTCTGCTGATCTGTCATGTCGGTGATGGCTTTTGGACGCTGCAAAGATAGGGCTTTGGCTCGACATTTCCAAACGAAATCGTCGAAAAAAGTGTTATAATTGGTTAAATTGAACAAAAATCGAGTTATTTTGGTGAGTCAAGTGGCAACTTTATTGAATCGGATTTGCATTATATTATAATAAGGTGTATCTTTGCAAGCGTTTTTCGGTCCCTGCTTCTTGCAGTGTGACCCTATCGAGACAACAATAACTATTATATAAATAAAAAACAAGTAACGAAAATGAAACGACTGTTTATTGGATTGAGCGCACTCCTCGGTCTCTCGACCCTGATGTCCCAGCAGGCATCCGCACAGACGCTGCAGGACAGTGTGGAACTCAGCCTGGACAAGGTGCTCGAGATTGCCCTCAGCGACAATCCGGACATCAAGGTGGCCGACAAGACCATCCAGATCCAGAAGTATGCCAAGAAGGAGACCATCACCGGCCTCTTCCCCACCGTGAGCGTCAGCGCCAGCGGTGTCGACAATGTCCTGATCTCCACGATGTCCATGTCGATGGGCGATCAGGTGGTTACGGTCAAGATGGGCCGTCCCTACACCTACTCGCTCTCTGCCACTGCTGCGCTGCCCCTGGTGGCTCCCCAGCTCTGGAAGACCATTTCGCTCAACGAGGAGCAGGTGCAGCTCGCCGTCGAGCAGGCTCGTGCCAGCAAGATCAACACCATCGCCTCGGTCAAGGCTGCCTACTATCAGCTCCTCCTGGCCCGCGACAGCTACAAGGTGCTCCTGGCCAGCCAGAAGACCTACGAGCGCAATGCTGAGGATACCAACAACAAGTTCAACGTGGGTTCCGTCAGCGAGTACGACAAGCTGACTGCCGATGTCCAGGTGGCTAGCATCAAGCCCAACGTCCTCTCGGCCGAGAACGGCGTCAAGCTGGCCGAGATGAACCTCAAGGTGCTGATGGGTGTCGATGTCAATGAACCCATGAGATTCACCGGTGAGCTCAAGGACTACGAGGAGACCCTCTTCGCCGACCTCATCAACCTCAAGAGCGATACCGACCTCTCGGACAACACCAACCTGCGCCAGTTGGACTACAACGAACGCATCCTCCGCATGAGCGAGACCATCAACAAGCTCGGCTATCTGCCCACCATCGCACTCGCCCTCCAGGGTGGCTGGTCGGCCTATGCAGATGAGTTCAACCCCTTCAATGCTCCCTTCTATGGCAGCCTGTCTGTGTCACTCAGCTTCTCATGGACCCTCTTCGATGGTATGCAGAAGTACATGAAGACCAAGCAGAACAAGCTCAGCATCGAGAACCTCGACCTGCAGCGCGAGAATGCCCTGCGTCAGCTGGAGCTCTCGGTCACCTCGAGCCTCAACAACATCGAGACCGCTGCCGAGCAGGTCGTCTCGAACAAGGAGAATATGTACGCCGCTGCCCGCGCCTACAACATTGCCGAGAAGCGCTACGACGTAGGTTCAGGCACCCAGCTGGAGCTCATCACCAGCGAGACCAACCTGCTCAACACCCAGCTGCAGTACTATCAGTCCATCTACGACTTCCTCTCCAACCGCGCCACCCTCGAGCAGACCCTCGGCAAGGTCGTGACCGACAAGTGACCGACATTCCCCCGAGTTCACTTCCCATAAGGGAAGTGTCAATATCAATCCAGAACAACAATAAAAAACACTAATAAAAATGAAGAAATCAGTAATCATGGCCTCTCTGGCCACCCTGGCCCTCTGCGCCAGCTCGTGCGTGGGGTCAATGGAAACCAAAACAACCTTCAAGACCAACGAGAAGCTCGAGGCCGTGAATGTCAAGGTCAAGACCGTCAACGCCCGTGAGATCGAGCAGCTCGAGGAATTCACCGCCAATGTCGAGGCTGAGGTGGTCAACGAAGTGGCTCCACAGAGCCCCGTCCGTATCCGTAAGATCAACGTCGAGGTAGGCGACCGCGTCGCCAAGGGCCAGACCCTCGTCGTGCTCGACGACAACACCCTCACCCAGGCCAAGCTCCAGCTCGACAATGCCGAGACCGAGTTCAACCGTATCGACGAGCTCTACAAGGTAGGCGGCGTCTCGAAGAGCTCCTGGGACCAGACCAAGACCCAGCTCGACGTAGCCCGTCGTGCCTACTCCAACCTTGAGGAGAACACCCGCCTCATCAGCCCCATCAACGGTGTCGTCACAGCCCGCAACTTCGACAACGGCGACCTCTACAGCGGTGCCCAGCCCGTCCTCGTCGTCCAGCAGACCAATCCCGTCAAGCTCCTCATCAATGTCAATGAGCAGTACTATTCGCAGGTCAAGGTGGGCATGCCTATCGACAACATCGCCCTCGATGCCTACCCAGGCGAGACCTTCACCGGCAAGGTCAGCATCGTCTATCCTACGCTCGATGCCACCACCCGCACCTTCCCCATGGAGATCAAGATCAGCAATGCCGACCAGCGTGTCCGTCCTGGCATGTTCGCCCGCGTCACCCTCAACTTCGGTACCCGCAACCGTGTGATGGTGCCCGATCAGGCCATCGTCAAGCAGACCGGTTCGGGCGAGCGCTTCGTCTATACCTTCAATGCTGCTGACAGCACCGTCACGCACAAGACCATCGAGCTCGGTCGCCGCGTAGGCGCTGAGTATGAGGTCGTCTCGGGCGTACAGGATGGCGAGACCGTTGTCGTCTTCGGTCAGTCCCTGCTCACCGACGGTCGCAACGTACACATCCTCGAATGATCAATCATTCGAAATTAACAATTAAAAATTGAAAATTAAAAATTGAATGCGCTGCGTCGAAATCAATCCTTCGGACCAACCATTCCTCGCAGCATTCAACTTTTAACTTTTAACTCAACCAAATATGTCACTATACGAAGGAGCGGTCAAACGACCGATTATGACCTCGCTGGTCTTCATCGCCATTGCGATCTTCGGCCTCTTCTCCCTGAGCAAGTTGCCTATCGACCTCATGCCTGACTTCGATACCAACATGATCATGGTCATGGAGACCTATGCAGGCGCCAGCGCCGAGGATATCGAGCAGAACGTCACCCGTCCTCTCGAGAACACCCTCAACTCAGTCAACTACCTCAAGCACATCACCAGCCAGTCCAAGGAGAACTATGCGCTGATCACCCTCGAGTTCGAGTACGGCTACGACATCGATGACCTCACCAACGACGTCCGCGATAAGCTCGACATGGTCAGTTCATCCCTGCCTGACGATGCCGGCACCCCTATCATCTTCAAGTTCTCGAGCGACATGGTGCCTATCCTCATCATGTCCGCCCAGGCGCGTGAGAGTACCCCCGCCCTCTACAAGATCCTCGACGACCAGGTGGCCAACCCGCTGGCACGTATCGCCGGTGTCGGTACGGTCTCCGTCTCGGGTGCTGCCGAGCGTACCATCTACGTCTATTGCGACCCCAACAAGCTCGAGGCATACAACCTTGGCATCGAGACCATCTCGAGTGTCATCGGCTATGAGAACAAGAACGTCCCTGGCGGTTCGTTCGATACCGGCAACAACGCCTACACCCTCCGTGTCGAAGGTGAGTTCGACGACCCCAAGGAGATGGAGGAACTCGTTGTCTCGACCCGCGGCAACCAGATCGTGCGCCTCAAGGACGTGGCCACCGTCAAGGATACCCTCCAGGAGCGCGCCCAGAAGGTCACCACCTTCTTCGAGAACGAGAGCGACCCCAAGGGCTACTCGGGCGAGCGTGGCGCCATGATCATCGTCCAGAAGCAGTCGGGCGCCAACTCTGTCCAGATTTCCGAGAAGGTCATGAAGATGCTGCCCGATATCCAGAAGACCCTGCCTTCGGATGTCACCCTCGGCATCATTGCCAACACCTCCGAGAACATCTACGCCACCATCGGTTCGCTCGAGGAGACCATCCTCTTCGCGATGCTCTTCGTCGCCATCGTCTGCTTCCTCTTCCTGGGTCGCTGGCGTGCCGTCGTCGTCATCGTCATCACCATCCCGTTGTCACTCGTCGCCTCGTTCATCTACCTGGCAGCCACGGGATCGTCGCTCAACATGATCTCGCTCTCCTGCCTCTCCATCGCTATCGGTAACGTCGTCGATGATGCCATCGTCGTCCTCGAGAACGTCACCAACCACATCGAGCGAGGCAGTGATCCGAAGCAGGCAGCCATCCATGGCACCAATGAGGTAGCCATCTCGGTCATCGCCTCGACCCTCACCATGATTGGTGTGTTCTTCCCATTGACCATGGTATCGGGTATGTCGGGCGTCCTCTTCAAGGAGTTGGGCTGGATGATGTGTATCATCATGACCGTCTCCACCACCTCGGCGCTCACCTTCACCCCAATGCTCTGCTCGCAGATGCTCCGGCTCAAGAAGCGTGAGAACTGGTTCAGCCGCTGGTACAACCACTATGTGGTCCGTGGCATGCTCGACAAGCTCGACCGCTGGTACGCCCGCCGTATCAACTGGGCTGTGCGTCACCGCAAGACCATGGTCTTCGCCATCCTCATCTTCTTCGTCGTCTCGATGCTCCCCGCCGTCTTCGGCTGGATCGGCACCGGCTTCTTCCCGCAGCAGGACTCCGGCCGTATCTCGGTCAGCCTCGAGTTGCCCATCGGTACCCGTCAGGACCGTGCTGAGGAGATTGCCCAGGAACTCGCCGACACCTGGATGTCGCGCTGGGGCACACCGGACAAGAAGGTGCTCAAGGCATGCAACTTCACCACCGGTCAGGCCGACACCGACAACACCTTCGCTTCGATGCAGTCCAATGGCACCCACATCATCTCGTTCAACATCTCGATGTACAAGGTAGCCGAGCGTCTGCAGAAGATCACCATGTATCAGGTGGGCAACCAGATGCGTGAGGACCTCAAGAAGTACCCCGAGCTCGTCAAGGTGAAGGTCACCGAAGGTGGCCAGTCGGGCATGGGTGGACAGACCACCGCCGACTTCGAGATCTACGGCTACGACCTCGCCCAGACCGACTCACTCACCCAGATGATGAAGGCCTACATGATGACCGTGCCCGGCGTCTCGCAGATCAACATCTCTCGCCCTGACCGTCAGCCTGAGGTCCAGGTCGACTTCGACCGCGAGAAGCTCGCCCTCTATGGCCTCAACACCACCACGGCAGGCGCCTACCTGCGCAACCGCTTCAATGGTTCCACCGCCTCCTACTTCCGTGAGGATGGCGAGGAGTACGACATCATCGTCCGCTACGATCCCTCCGTCCGCGAGAGCATCGAGACCATCGAGAACATTATCCTCTATGGCTCCAATGGCTCGAAGGTCCGCATCAAGGATGTCGGCAAGGTCGTCGAGCGTGAGACCCTCCCCACCATCGAGCGTAAGGACCGTCAGCGTGTCAACACCCTCTCCTGCGTCATCAACAGCGAGGAGTCCGACCTCGGCACCGTCGTCACCGCAGGCAAGGACTACATCGAGCAGATGCGCAGCGAGGGCTACCTCTCGGGCGATACCGACATCCAGGTCAGCGGTTCGTACGAGGACCAGCAGGATTCGTTCAAGGACCTCGGCACCCTCGGCGTCCTCATCCTGCTCATCGTCTTCATCGTCATGGCTGCCCAGTTCGAGTCGTGGAGCGACCCATTCATCATCATGCTGATCTCCATCCCGTTCACCTTCACCGGTATCGTCCTGGCTCTTTGGCTGACTCATGTTGACCTCAACATCATGTCCTTGCTCGGTGCCATCATGCTGATCGGTATCGTGGTCAAGAACGGTATCGTCCTCATCGACTACATCCACCTCCTCCGTGAGCGTGGCCAGTCGGTCATCCAGGCCGTCGTCCGTGCCGGCCGCAGCCGTCTGCGTCCTGTATTGATGACCACGCTGACCACCATCCTGGGTATGCTCCCAATGGCCATCGGCACGGGTCAGGGTTCTGAGATGTGGCAGCCAATGGGTATCTCCATCATCGGCGGTCTGCTCGTTTCGACTGTCATGACGCTCGTCGTCGTTCCTTCGGTCTATTGCATCTTCCAGGGCTTCAAGATCAAGTCCGAGCGCCGCTCATGGGCCGAGAAGCTCGGTGTCGAAGCCGAGTGGAACAAGAAGAAGCACGTCTTCAAGCGTCGCAAGTAATGTCATGTACCATTTACCATTTACAATGTACCATTGGCCGTCTGCGTCAGATCGTGAAATAGTACATGGTACAATGAAAATGGTAAATTGTAAATGGTAAATGGTACATGGTAAATTGTAAATGGTAAATTGTAAATGCTAAGATGAAAGCAATATTTATCGCCTATGACCAGGCTCATCGCGAGTCGGTCATCGAGGCACTGAGCAGTTCCATGCAGCGCGGCTTCACCTGCTTCCAGCAGGTCCAGGGTCGTGGCAGCAAGACGGGTGAGCCCCACTACGGCAGCCACGCCGGGCCATCCGATACGGGCGCCATCCTCGCCATGTGCGAGGACGACCGCGTCCCCCTCATCTTCGCCCGCCTCCGCAAGCTCGACGCCGACCGTCCCATGCTCGGCCTCCGCGCCTTCGTCCTCCCCGTCGAGCAGGCCCTCTGACCGCGTCCCCGTCGCGCCGTGTCCCCGCCGAGAGCCATGTTTGGCTCTCCTCCCATCCATCAAAAAGAACGGAAAACCGCCCCATTTCGGCCCTTTCCGTTCTTTTTTTGCTCCCATTTGCCAAAAATCCCCTTCAATATTTGGAAATCTCCCGAATATTCCCTATCTTTGCCCCGCCGTTGAGTGTCGGCAGTTTCCAAACAAAATAACGTGGCCTTGGCCACAACTAACCCAATAACGCTGCCCTTGGCAGCTCACTATCAATGTATACCATCGACAAGAACCTCTACGTGGCCCATTCGGCCAATGGCCCTATCCATCTGATAGGCAAGATGTGCAACCGTCACGGACTCATCGCCGGCGCCACCGGCACCGGCAAGACCGTCTCCCTCCAGGTCATGGCCGAGACCTTCAGTCAGGCGGGCGTCCCCTGCTTCATGGCCGACATGAAGGGCGACCTCTCGGGCATCAGCCAGACAGGCAAGATGTCCAGCTTCATCGAGAAGCGCTGTGCCGAGTTCGGCATCGAGAATCCCTCGTTCCAGTCTTGCCCCGTCCGCTTCTGGGACGTCTTCGGCGAGCAGGGCTATCCGATGCGCACCACCGTCTCGTCGATGGGTCCGCAGCTCCTCGCCCGTCTGATGGGGCTCAACGAGACGCAGACCGGCGTGCTCAACCTCGTCTTCAAGATTGCCGACGACAACGAGCTCCTCCTCATCGACCTCAAGGACCTGCGCCTCATGCTCGACTTCTGCGGCAAGAACGCAGCCAAGTTCACCACCGAGTACGGCAACATCTCCGCCGCCTCGGTCGGCGCCATCCAGCGTGCCATCATGGCCATCGAGTCGGAGGGCGGTGACCAGTTCTTCGGCGAGCCTGCCTTCAATGTGCAGGACCTCATCGCCCAGCAGGACGGTCAGGGCATCATGAACGTCCTCGCCGCTGACAAGCTGATGCTCAATCCCAAGCTCTATTCCACCTTCCTCCTCTGGCTCATGACCGAGCTCTATGCCACCCTGCCCGAGGTAGGCGACATGGAGCTGCCCAAGCTCATCTTCTTCTTCGACGAGGCGCACATGCTCTTCGAGGGCACCTCCAAGGCGCTCACCGACAAGCTCGAGCAGGTCATCCGCCTGATCCGTTCGAAGGGCGTCGGTATCTACTTCATCACCCAGTCGCCCACCGACATCCCCGAGGACATCCTCGGCCAGCTCGGCAACCGCATCCAGCATGCCCTCCGCGCCTATACCCCCAAGGACCAGAAGGCCGTCCGCACCGCAGCCCAGACCTTCCGTGCCAATCCCGCCTTCTCGACCGAGGAGGCCATCATGGAGCTCGCCACGGGCGAGGCGCTCGTCTCGTTTCTCGATGCCAAGGGTGCCCCGACGATGGTCGAGCGTGCCCGCATCCTCTTCCCCCTCAGCCAGATAGGTGCCATCACCGAGGGTCAGCGCCTCGACATCATGAACGCCGCTCCCGACGAGATCAAGGAGTACAAGAACTACTTCGACCGCGAGTCGGCCTACGAGGTGCTCAGCGCCGCCCGTCAGGCTGCTGACGAGGAGAAGGCCAAGGAAGAAGAGGCCAAGGCACAGGCCAAGGCGCAGAAGGAGGCTGAGAAGCAGGCCGAGAAGGAGCGCAAGGAGCAGGAGAAGGCCGAGAAGCAGGCCGAGAAGGAGAAGAAGAAGAGTGGCTCCAGCTGGACCCGCACCATCTTCGGCACCCTCGCCGGCGCCGTGGCTGCCAGCGTGGCCCGTTCGGTAGGCAATTCGGTAGGCAAGGCCATCACGGGCGGTTCGTCCAAGTCCAGCAGCTCCAAGAAGAGTTCCGGCAGCGTCGTGGGCGACGTCCTCGGCAAGGCTGCCAAGCAGGCTGCCACCTCCACCACCCGCAAGGTCACTCAGGAGATCCTCAAGGGTCTCTTCAAATAACCCCCTTCTTTGCCAGGAGATCCTCAAGGGTCTCTTCAAATAACCCCCTTCTTTGCCAGCGGATTACTGGCAATTATCTATAGGTACTAAGTTCGCAAAACGCAGAAGGTCAGCCCCATGACAGGGCTGGCCTTCATCATTTTCGTGCCGAGGCAGAGGTCTCAGCGAGGGCTGTCTGCTGCCGCCCGTCGCACCTCCTTCAGGTCGAGGGTCAATTGTTCGGCGAGTTCCTCGAGTGAGTGCATCCGGCGTTCGTCGCGAATACGGCTCAACAGGGTCAGGCGCAGCGCCTGACCGTACAGGTCGCCCGTGTAGTCAATCAGGTGCGCCTCGACCGAGAGCTCCTTCTCGCTGCCTTCGGTCACGGTGGGGCGATAGCCGACGTTGACCATGGCCCAGTAGGTGCCTCCGTCGGGGAGCAGGCAGTGGGCGGCATAGACACCCGTAGCGGGCAGTTCGCCCGTGAGCGTCGCGGGGTCCAGGTTGGCTGTGGGATAGCCCAGGCGCCGCCCCAGCTGGTGGCCATGGATGACGGTGCCGGTGAGGGTGATGCAGTCCATTTAGCTGAGGGGGGTGAGCTGGCCGGTGACGGAGTCCATGATGTAGCCACGGACGGTGACATCGTGGGGGATCAGGGGGTGATTGCGCACCAGGTCCACCGTCTCGAGGACGGCGGCCTCGGTGTCGTCGAAGCCGTGGAGCCACGACTTGAGGTCGATGCCGCAGTGCTGCATCAGCGTGATGTGCTCGTCGTCGATGCCGCGCTCACGCATCAGGTGTAGCATCTCCTCGCCGTCCATGCCCTGCACACCGCAGCCCGTATGGCCGATGATCATCACCTCGTTGACCCCCAGTTCGTAGATGGCGACCAGGAGCGAGCGGACGGTGCTGTCGAAGGGGTTGGTGATGGTGCCGCCGGCATTCTTGATGATCTTGACGTCGCCGTTCTTGATGCCGAGGGCGGCGGGGAGCAGTTCCACGAGGCGCGTGTCCATGCAGGTGACGATGGCGATCTTCTTGTCGGGGTACTTGCTGGTGGCATATTGTTCATAAGCCTTCGATTCGACGAACTGCTTATTGTATTCGAGCATTTGTTCAATCATAGTGGGGATAGGGTCTGAAATAGGATATGACTTTGGGGGATTAATTTCTGCTGATTTCTTTCAGTCGTTGTTTGATGTCGTATGTATCATTTTTTGCCAGTTTACGCTTTACACTTTACGCCTCCTCCTCCTCGTGCATCTGGTTCTTGAATTCGCTGGGCGAGCAGTTCACCGACTCGCGGAAGACGCGGTTGAAGTATTGCGGCGAGGAGAATCCGCAGAGGTAGGCGACCTCCGAGACCGAGATGTGGCTGTTGTGCGATAGCAGCTCTGTGGCATGGCGGATGCGCAGCGTCTTGACCAGTTCGATGGGCGAGCAGCCGAAGAGTTGCTTGATGCGGCGGTAGAAGACCGGTCGGCTCATGTTGTGCAGTTGCGCCAGGTCGTCCACCTTGAGGTTGGGGTCCTTGATGCGGTCGGTGATGTACCTGATCACAGACTGGCGGAATCGCAGGTCGTCCTGGTTCAATGGCTCCTGCTCGCCCGTGCCGGCGTCGTGCTTCATCATCTGCTTCATCACCTGGCTGGTGGCGCGGTGCAGTGCCTCCTGCAGACGGGCATCTGCTTCACACTCAGCGTTCTGCAGTCGTTCGTCGGCTTCTCGGCGGGCATTCTGCAACTGCTCGTCGGCTTCTCGGCGGGCATTCTGCAGCTGCTCGTCGGCTTCTCGGCGGGCACTCTGCAGTTGCTCGTCGGCCTGCTGGCGGACGGCGTCGATGGCTGCCTGTCGCTCCTGGTTGTGGCGCGTCAGCATCCGTCGCCAGTGCTTGTGCTGCAGCAGGACCAGCAGCAGGATCAGTCCCAGGATGATGATCCAGAACCAGTGCCGCTCGTGGATGCGAGGCTCGACGGCGAGGGTGAGCCGTGCCGCATTGGGGCACCACACCCCGTCGGCATTGGTCGAGCACACCTCCAGCCGATGGGTGCCGGGATTGAGCTTGGGGAGGTGCAGTTCGTGGCTGAAGCCCAGGTCGGTCCAGTCGTCATCATCGTGTCCGTCGAGGCGGTAGCGGTACTGGATGCGGCGCGGGTCGCTGAGGTCGAGGGCGCTGAAGGCGATGCGCACGTCGCGCTCGGCGGTCGAGAGCAGGACCAGCGAGTCGATGGGGGAGAGGAGGTGGCTGTGCAGGCTGTCGGCTATCAGCACGTTGACCGCCGTGAAGACCACGTGAGGCACGAACGTGCTGCGCTGGGCGGAGTCGGTCGGCGGGGCGAAGTGCAGCAGGTCGTGGCGCGTCGCCATCCAGACCTGGCCGTCGGGCAGGGCGATGGGGGGCGTTTCGCTGGTGCCCACCCCATGCATCATCAGCCGGTGATGCAGGAGCGAGTCGTCGAAGAGTACGAGGCTGTTCTCGCTCTGTACCAGTATGTTGCCGTCGGGCATGGGGGATGAGGCATAGATGATGTCCGACATCCCCTCCTGGCGGCTGTCGCGGTAGCCGAAGGTGAGCGAGTCGGTCAGGCACGTCGCTGGGCGCTGCAGGATGTTGAGGCCGCCGCCGTTGGTGCTCACCAGGATGCGGCCGTCGGGCAGTTCGCAGAGGTTCATGAGGCTGTTGACTGCCAGGCTGCCCTGCCGGTCGGAACTCTCGTTGCGGTGGAAGGTGATGTCCCCGGGCGAGTCGAAGTGCGTCGGGCAGCTCAGCAGTCCGCCGTCCGTGGCGATGAGCAGTTCCCCCCGGCTGGTGACCAGCAGGTCACGGCAGCGGATGGCCTGTCCTCCGGGATATTGTTCCAGTCCGTGGCGGGCGTTGCTGAAGGTGAGGCGGGCGGCATCCGTGGCGTCGCTGACGAGGTTGAGGCCGCCCTCGAAGGTGGCTATCCAGAGGTGTCCCTCGCCGTCCTCGGTGATGTCGTAGACCGAGTTGCCTTGCAGCTGGCCCTTCTCGCTGCCGTCGGTGTAGTGCCGCACCTGGTAGCTCCCTCCGTCGGCATCGCGCGGCGTGAGCACGTAGAGCCCCTGATGGCGGCTGCCCATCCAGATGCGCCCCAGGTGGTCCTCATGGATGCAGTAGATCGAGGCGGGGAAGGTCTCCTCCTGCTGCGCCTGCAGTCCTGGTTGACCCAGTCCCTGCAGTCCTGGTTGACCCGGTCCCTGCCGTGTCGGCCTCACCTGTCCCAGGGCATTGAGATAGCCGATGCATTGTGTGGCGGAGTCATAGAGGGCGATGAAGCACTGGCGGTCGAAGCGGGTGTAGCGCGAGGCGGCCCACAGCCGATTGCGATGGTCGAGGCAGAGGGCGCGCACTTCGACGTTGCGTCCATGGTCAATGAAGTCGAAGCTGTGGCGCGACTGCGAGAGTCGGCTGAAGCCAGCCTCCTGGCAGTTGCTCCAGAAGTTGCCCTGTGGGTCGAGGTAGATGCTCTGCAGTTCGGCACGGACGGGCGTCAGCTCGCCGCTGAAGGGGCTGTGCTGTGCCACCAGCGGCTGGGGCCGTTCGAGCAGCTGGCGCCGGTAGGCGCGTGCCCTGCGCCGTCCGGGACGGTCCAGGTGGGGGCGCACTGTGTCGGTGACCTCGGCCGAGGGTCGGACGAAGCGGTAGCGGTGGGTGTCGAAGCGGTAGAGGCTGCCATCGAACGTCTCGCACCAGATGTCGCCCCCCTCGGCGGGGTAGAGGCGCTGCAGGCGGTGCGAGTCGAGGCGTACGCTGTCGCCCGTGTAGCTCTTGAACGCACGCATCGTGTAGCCGTCGAAGCGCACCAGGCCGTCCCAGGTGGCTATCCAGAGGAAGCCGTAGTCGTCCATGTGGAAGTCCGTCACGCGTCCGCGCGCAGGACTCCCCTCGATGGGGTAGAAGGTCTCCGCCAGGGTCGCGTCGGCACGCCCTTGCGTCTGAATCGCGTCGGCATGCCCCTGCGCCAGGGTTGCGTCGGCACGCCCCTTGCCCGGAAGGGCAAGCAGCAGGCAGAGCAGCAGCAGGCTCGGCAGGAGATGGGGTCGAAGGGTGTCGTGGCGCATGGGGGCAAGCGTGGTGGCGGGTCAGTATTCGGCCTGTGGCCAAGGGGGGGAGCGGACCGATTCAATGTGGGTGACTGATAATCCGCTGCAAAGATAGTGATATTTTTTGACCTGTGCAAATTTTAGCCCCTTAATCTGCCGATTTGGGTCAAAAAGTTCCCCGACTTACCCAATCTGCTTTGTTCCCTCATCAAATGTAAGGGCGCAATTCCTAGAGGACAGCCTTCTACGACCAGCAGGGCATCCTCATCGGCATGGAGAGCCGCTACATGGGCGACGAAGCGGGCCACCAGCGCTTCTCCTTCCTGCCCGGGGCGAAGACGGGTCTCTACAACCTCGGCGTGCTGCGGATGCTGTAGGCGGGCGACCTCTGGATGGCTCCCGACCGCGACGCGCCGGGCGAGGCGCTCTTCGGCGAGGGGGCCCGGGCAGCGACCGACATGGGCCTCTGCCTGCACCGCATGGAGCTGCCCGAGGGATGCAAGGACTACGGGGAATGGTGGGCGGCCGGCGGAGCCACGGCGGATGATGGTCGATGCGGCTGAAGCTGTAATTCAGCCGCTAATTTGTAAGGTCTGCGTGTCAATTCTGCCCATCTGACTGAGGTCGGGTGGGCGGAATAGGCTTTTTTAAGACCCGAAATTTGGGAAATCTCCTATAAATTTCCTATCTTTGCACCCGATATAGGGCATCATGTGCTGCCCAGGGCAGTCTGACCCCCCCTATATTAATATATGAGAAATACACATTAATATTTAATCAACAAACCTAACAGACATGAAGAAATTCTATCTTCTTTCGGCTGCACTCCTTTCGACTGCAGCTTTTGCACAGAGTGACTTCGGTATCTATCGTACCGTAACCATTCCTGAGGACCTCGTCCCATGCGCAGGCACCGAGACCACCAATGAGGACGGCACCGTCTCCTACGGCACCTCTAAGGCCAGCGGCTCAGCCGTTACCCTCAGCGAGATCAAGTACTCCACCAGCGGTGGCGTACAGGTCGAGTTCGTCAAGGGCTCTGACGCTCGTCTCAATCCTGCCAAGGAGGCTACCGAGACCACTGCAGCTACTGCTGAGGGCGAGGCTACCGACCTCCGCTACTACCTGCACTCCAACTTCAACGGCGCCAAGGTCGCTGACAACACCACCTTCGCTTCGAAGGCCAACACTGAGGACAACGCCAATGCCAAGGACGAGAACATGTGGGTAGGCGTACAGTACACCGTACCTGCAGGCATCACCCTCTCGGTCGACGCATTCTCATTCCTCGGCGCTTACGGCAACTCGTTCCAGCACCAGTTCGAGCTCGTCGATGGCGAGGGCAACATCCTTTGGCAGACCAAGGCTGGCGAGCCCTTCAAGGTTCAGAGCTACAACCAGGCATTCATCTATGGCGACTCTTGCCACATCACCGCTGAGCATGTCACCGGTTTCCACCCCTACTCAGCAGGCCAGCTCGGCAGCTGGAGCATCACCGAGGAGAGCTACTACGAGGGCAAGCTCGCTGACGACCTCGCTACCACTCTGCTCCCCGCCGACCTGAAGCTCACCGAGGGCACCTACACCCTGAAGGTTTACTACTGGAAGGATGGTCCCAAGCAGTGGACTCCATGCAAGATCGCTCTCGAGGGCAAGGCTGAGGCAGCTGCTGCCGACTCGAAGATCTACAAGGTCACCAACGGCGGCCTGGAGAGTGGCTCCATCATCACCGACGTCGATGGCGTGACCATGACCTTCGGCAACGAGTGCGGCGAGGTCAAGTTCGCTGACGTTGAGCAGGAGATCGCAGGCGAGACCTTCACCTGCCGTGCCCAGGGCTCTGTCAACCCATCACCCAACAAGGGCGCTGTGCCTGAGGCTGGTTCGTTCCTGATGTTCGAGGTCGCTACCCCTGGCACCCTCACCGTCTATGCTGAGGTAGGTGGTGGCAAGCGTCTCGACGTCGTTGCCAACGGCACCTCTGTAGGCTTCAACTGGAATGGCGAGGCTGTCGAGGCAGGCACCACCAAGGACGACAAGACCGAGTCAGCTATCAGCTTCCCCGTCGAGGCTGACGGCGTATACTACGTCTACTGCTCAGGCTCTAAGATCGGCTTCTACGGCTTCGGCTTCACCGCTGGCGGCGCTGGCATCGAGACCGTCGCTGCTGAGCAGGCTGCTGCCCAGAGCTACAACATCATGGGCCAGAAGGTCAGCACCGTCAAGGGCTTCGGCATCCAGAACGGCAAGCTCATCTACGTCAAGTAAGCATCACGCTCTGAGTCACTGCACCCCCTGCGGGCGCGTGTGACCACAGTCAACCTAAGGCGCGAAAGTCATGGCTTTCGCGTCTTTTTTTTGCCCGTTTCGGGTCAATATCTGCATCAAAGGTACAAATTTCGGGCTGAAAATGCAAATATCCGTCTGAAAATTTGAACATATCAGAAAAAATGCTTATCTTTGCACGGTTAATATGGAACCTTCTGTCTATTAGCATGCACTCCTTCCCAGGCTAATATCTCATGATTGACAAAACATACAACAAATATCTAACACAAAGCCTATGAACAGAAACCAAGTGAAGGTAGCCGGATGCCTTGCATTCGCCGCCTTGGCTGCAATGACCTTTACGGCATGCCACGAGGGATTCGACGAGGATGAATCCTTCCAGAGCAACGTCAGGGGCCAGCAGCTCCAGTCACCATCGCTGACGGATCAGAACTTCAGCATCTCCACGCTGACCGACGAGACGTCGCGCGTCACCATCACCTGGCCCCTCATCGAGGGCGCCGGTGGCTATCACCTCATCGTCCAGAACGTCGACGACCCCTCCAATCCCGTGACCCTCATCGACGAGGTGGTCGACGGCACCAGCTACACCATGACCGGTGAGGAGGACACCAACTACAAGTTCACCCTCCAGACCGAGGGCAACGCCCGCTGGAACAACACCGGCGCCGCCCAGGCATCGGAGTACTACTGGGGCACCCTGCCCAAGGCCACCGAGATTCCCGCCGGCGCCGACCTGGTCAGCTGGTTCAAGGAGAACCTCGACCCCGACGCCACCGAGGAGCAGCGCTTCGAGCTCGCAGCCGGCACCTACACGCTCAGCGGCGTGCTCGACTTCGGCACCAAGAAGGTCACCCTGCGCGGCAACAAGAGCCAGCGCACCCAGCTCGTCCTGGGCGAGCAGGGCGTCATCACCACCTCGGCAGGCCTCAAGCTCAAGTTCCTCAACGTCGATGCCTCCGCCTCGCAGCAGACCGGCGTCATCGAGTGCTCGGACCAGGTCGATGCCTCCGTGCCCAACCTGCGTGACCGCGCCTACTACCTCAACGACTCCATCGTCCTGAAGCACTGCTGGTTCAAGGACGTCCAGGGCTGCCTCTTTCACATCGGCAACAACTCGTGGGGCGTCACCCAGCTCCTGATCCGCGACTGCATCGTCCAGCTCAACAACGACGGCACCCGCTACGCCAACGGCGCCGTCATCAGCACCTTCAGCCCCAAGAACCTCTACAACGGCAAGTCATCGACCTATGCCGCCATCCGCTACATCGACCTCGAGCGCAACACGTTCTACAACACGCAGTCCAACGCGAAGAACATGTTCATCAAGCTGCGTACCAACAACTTCGCCAACCTCTTCGATACCAACGAGGGCGGCGTCGTCATGAAGCAGAACACCTTCTCGAAGACCATGACCGATGGCTCCAGCACCGTCTACTTCGCCCGCTTCACCCCCAACAACGCCCTCTACACCCTCGACATCGAGGACAACATCTACTACGACTGCTGGCGCGTCAGCTCGCTCGTCCAGAGCCAGAACACCAAGAAGCTCGACGGCAACACCGTCTATGCCGAGCGCGGCCTGCACAGCAACGACTCCACCCTCTTCGTCATCCAGAACCCCGGCTTCGGCGAGGTCACCCAGTCGCTCGACTTCTCGAAGCAGAACGGCGGCGTCAGCTTCAAGCCCGCGGGCACCAATGGCGACCCCCGCTGGCAGGAATAATCCCGTCCTCCGATCTAATACTATCCACCATACAGACATATTACATATATTATGAAGCGTAATATCACAACCAAAATACTTATGTCGCTCGTAGCCATGATGCTGAGCGTAGCTGCCTTCGCGCAGTCGGGCCGCATCGTGACGGGTGACGTCGTCGACGAGTTCGGCGACCCCATCATCGGCGCTACCGTCCGCGTGGACGGCACCACCACGGGTACGGTGACCGACATCGATGGCAACTTCTCGGTCGACGTGCCTGCCAAGGGCTCCATCACCGTTTCGTTCATCGGTTACATCTCACAGACCATCAGCGACTTCAAGCAGAAGCCCCACGTCATCCTCAAGGAGGACAACCAGCAGCTCGAGGAGGTCGTCGTCGTAGGTTACGGCGTCCAGAAGAAGGCCCACCTCACCGGTTCGGTCGCCTCCATCTCGCAGCAGGAGATTGCCGACATCCCCACCAGCAACGTCGGCAGCGCCCTCTCCGGCCTCGTCAACGGCCTGAGCGTCAGCGGCGGTGACACCCGTCCCGGCTCGGCTGCCTCGCTCAGCATCCGTGGCGCCGGTTCGGTCAACACCGTAGCCCAGGGCTCCACCTCGCAGACCCCTCTCTACGTCATCGACGGCTTCATCCTCGATGCCGATGCGTTCAACAACCTCGACCCCTCGACCATCGAGCAGATCTCGGTCCTGAAGGATGCCTCGGCAGCCGTCTACGGTAGCCGCGCCGCCAACGGCGTCATCCTCGTCACCACCAAGAAGGGCAAGGTCGGCGAGCCTAAGATCTCCTACTCGGGCAACGTCGGTATCACCGACGCCGTCAGCACCCCCAAGATGCTCTCGGCCCAGCAGTTCGGCCGCCTCTACAACATCACTCGCATGGGCAACCTCACCGACCAGGACCTCAACCTCCGCACCGACATCTTCCAGGCCGACGAGCTCGAAGCCATGGCTGGCCTCGACTACAACCTGCTCGACAAGTACTGGCAGACCGGTATCACCCAGCAGCACTCCATCAACCTGAGCGGCGCCACCGAGAAGTCCAACTACTACGGCTCGGTCTCCTACGTCACCCAGGACGGTAACCTCGGCAAGCTCGACTACGGCCGCTGGAACTTCCGCGCCGGTTCGGACTACAAGTTCGGCAAGTATGTCAAGGCGGGCCTCTCGCTCAGCGGCGACTACACCGACCAGAACGCCCCATTGCTCAAGGTGCAGCAGACCTCCAGCGACAAGGACTACATGATGCTCCTCTCGCACCCCGGCTACATTCCCGAGGAGGTGGGCGGCTACTCCCTCGCCGCCTACGGCATCACCAACGAGCAGCTCACCACCACCCAGGGCTACAACTACGGCTTCCTCCAGAACTCGTCAGACTATAAGGAGAACAACAACCACAACTTCTACATCAACTCCTCGCTCGACGTCGACTTCGGCTTCATCAAGCCCCTCAAGGGCCTCACCGCCCGCGTCACCTACTCCAAGTCGATCAGCGACACCAAGAGCAACGAGGTAGGTACCTCGTTCTACCTCTACCACCTCGGCCAGGGCGCCGGCAGCGGCAACCACCTCTACACCCCCATCACCGACGCCGAGCGTGAGAGCCTCTACAGCGACGGCAACTTCGTCGTAGCCAACAACGGCGCCCAGTACTCCAACGGTACCTCTGGCGGCCACATCGAGCGCCGATTCAGCCGTGCGGACAAGTATCAGCTCAACTTCACCCTCCAGTACCAGCGCGACTTCGGCAAGCACAGCGTCAACGCCCTCTTCTCGATAGAGCGTACCGAGAGCGAGACTGAGAACAGCACCGCCCAGGGCACCCAGCAGTATGAGTTCTCGACCGGTCAGTCCAACTCCATCAACACCGACGCCGGCGGCGTCACCTCTTCAGAGTGGCAGCGCTCCGAGTCGGGCACCCTCTCGTACGTAGGCCGTCTCAACTACGCCTATGGCGACAAGTACCTCGCCGAGTTCCTGATGCGCTCCGACGCTTCGACCAAGTTCCATCCCGACAACTACTGGGGCTTCTTCCCCTCCGGCTCGATCGGCTGGGTCATCAGCAAGGAGAAGTGGATGGAGGACGTCTCGTGGATCGACTTCCTCAAGCTCCGCGGCTCGTTCGGCCTCACCGGCCGTGACAACATCTCGGCATGGCAGTGGATGCAGACCTACAGCATGACCAAGGACAAGGGCGGCATCATCGGCGAGAACTCCGCTGCCGGTTCGCACATCGAGCTCAACAACGGCGGCTCGGTCAACCCCGACGTCCATTGGGACAAGTCCTACAAGGCCAACTTCGGTATCGACTTCAATACCCTCCAGAACCGCCTCGGCATCAACATCGATGGCTACTACACCATGGACCGCGAGATGCTGACCACCTTCTCGGGCAACGTGCCCAGCACCGTCGGCACCTCGTCCGCTTCGACCAACTGGGGCGAGATGGACAGCTACGGCATCGAGATCTCGGCCAACTGGAACGACCACATCGGCAAGAACTTCAAGTACAAGGTCGGCATCAACACCGGCCTCTCGGACAACAAGATCCTCGCCATGGACTGGCCTACCTCCGACACCTACCGCTCGGTTCACTACGGCTCACGCACCGATATGGGTATCTGGGGCTACGAGTGCATCGGCATGTTCCGCAGCTACCAGGACATCGAGGAGTACTTCAACCAGCTCGCCGAGAACCGCGAGGACCAGGACGTCTCGAAGGTCACCTACTGCGGCCTCACCAAGGACCGCGTCCGCCCAGGTATGCTCATCTATAAGGATGTGCGCGGCGAACTCCAGCCCGACGGCTCCTACAGCGCCGCCAACGGCGTCGTCGACTCGAACGACTACGTCCAGATCTCGAAGCGCTCCAGCAACCCCTACCACTTCACCGTCAACGCCAGCGCCGAGTACAAGGACTGGTCCGTCAGCTTCCAGGTCAACGCCTCATGGGGCGGCTACAGCATCCTCCCCAGCTCGTCCTACAACCCCAGCGATGGTACCAACTCCGGCTGGAAGTACCTCGAGTACATCAATATGCCTTCGTACTGGAACCCTGACGACGTCTTCAACTACAATGACATCTACGATGCTTCGGGCAACCTCGTCGCTGCCCAGAACCGCGATGCCTGGCTGCCTAACATGAACAGCTCAGCCTGCGCTTCGGTCAATACCGCCACCTCGACCTTCTGGCGTGTCAGCAGCACCCGCGTCACCCTCAACCGTATGACCATCGCCTACCGTATGCCCAAGAAGGTGTGCGACTTCCTCCACATCGGCTCGCTCCGCATCAACGTCACCGGCCAGAACCTGCTGAGCTTCTACAATCCTTACCCGGACAACTTCGTCGACCCAATGACCACCTACGGCTCTTACCCCACTCTGCGTAAGTTCTCTATCGGTCTTAACCTCAACTTCTAAGCATTGCATGATATGAAAAAGATATTCAACGTGAAGGCATCTCTGGGTGTGTGTGTGGCTGCGGCTGCCCTGCTGGCTTCGTGCAGCGACGAGTTCCTGCAGGAGAAGAAGAACTACGACAATACCACCAGCGAGATCTACAACTATTACAGCGGCGCCAACAACCGCCTGAGCGACCTCTACCAGGCCTGCAACCCCAACATCCAGGCCACCCGCGGCTGGCAGTTCCCCAGCTTCGGCTTTGCCGACGAGCAGTCGCAGATGACCGAGGAGTATTCGGGCTTCTCGATCTTCATTGACCCCAATTCCGACATCGATACCCAGGGCGGCACCACCGAGGCGCCCGAGTACTTCCAGGGCACCAGCGCCTACTCCATGAAGGCTTCACCCTGGGGCGTCATCCGCAACATCAACGACTTCCTCGAGGGCGTCGAGGCTGGCACCCTCTCGCAGGACGAGAAGGACGAGGTCGAGGGCCAGGCCTACTTCCTGCGCGCCTGGCGCTACTACTACCTCTGGCGCTACTACGGCGGCGTGCCGCTCATCAGCAACGTCCAGGCCGCTGCCGCTGAGTCGGTCGTACCACGCTCGTCGGCCAAGGAGGTCTATGAGTTCATCCTCAGCGACATCGAGACCGCCGTCCGCATGCTCTCCAAGAAGACCCTCAACGGCGGTTGGGGCGTCTCGGACTGGGGCCGCGTCACCACCGGTACGGCCCTGGCTCTGCGCAGCCGCGTGATGCTGCTGTGGGCCAGCCCTCTCTTCAACCGTGCGGGCGATTCGCAGCGCTGGGAGAATGCCTACCAGTGCATCAAGTCGTCCATCGACTCGATCAACAGCTGCGGCTACGGCCTCGCCTATGAGTACAATCCTGGCGTCAACGGCTCCGGTTGGGCTCAGAGCTTCCTCGACCTCGCCAGCTCGCAGACCGAGGGTATCTACATCACCGTCTACAATACCAACACGCCTGACCTTACCCCTGACTATCAGCGCAATAACCTCTGGGAGCAGGGCGCCCGTCCCTCTAACACGTTGGGCAACAATGGCAAGAACCCTTCGGCCAAGATCGTCGACCTCTTCCCGATGAGCGACGGCAAGCGCCCCGCCCAGTACACCGACTACACTTCGCTCCAGGCTTCGAGCATCACCTACGATGCCAATCTGCCCTTCCTCAACCGCGATCCCCGCTTCTACCGCACCTTCGCCTTCCCGGGCGTCTACTGGCGCTTCTCGGGCGACCCCAACACCACCGAGCGCGGCGTCTGCAACCCCTACACCGGCGACAAGTACATCCTCTGGAACTACTGCTGGTACAACGAGAAGGACAACTACGACAACATCCAGAACTCCTCCTGCTGGTTCGCCGACAACCTCCTGTCGTCAGGCAAGGGCATGTACGTCCGCAAGTTCTCGGATGACCTCGACGTCAATGCTACGCCCAACTACATCTTCAATACCGCTGGCAAGCAGGTAGGCTTCCGCTGCTGCCAGACGCCAGTCGCCGAGATCCGCTACGCCGAGCTCCTGCTCAACCTCGCCGAGGCTGCCGCCATGACCAACCACCTTGAGGAGGCGCGCGAGCAGATCGTCCGCATCCGTCGCCGTGCCGGCTACGGCACCGGCCAGTACGTCTCGGCTGAGGAGAGCGTGCCCACCTTCACCAGCGCCAACCAGGCCGTGGCTGCCATCCTCTACGAGCGTCAGGTGGAGTTCGCCTACGAGGGCAAGCGCAGCGAGGATATGCGCCGCTGGCTCCTCTTCGACGGTGGCACGGGCTTCAGCGCCATCGGCGCCACTCCGCTCACCGGCTTCGGTCAGAACACCTGCCAGTGGCTCGGTTTCGCGCCCATCAACGACGGCCAGCACCGCCGCGAGAACATGGAGTTCCGCCTGCAGGACAAGTACAACTACAACGACAAGAACATGGGCACTGCCTGGCTGAGCAACTATGTCACTCCTGCCGAGCGCGACTCGACGGCTCCTGACCCCATCATCTGCCTGGGCGGTACCACCCCCGACGGCAAGATCTCCTATGCCAAGGGCCAGATGACCCGCGCCCAGCGTGACGCCTATGCCGTCGACCTCAGCGAGGGCAAGGGCGGCCTCACTAGCAAGCAGCAGCCGCTGGCTGACCAGCTCCTGCAGCTCAAGGAGTTCTACGACACCTACCTCCAGCGCAAGACCAAGAAGGGCGACGCCTACGATGCCGCCACCGGCACCACGCCTCTCTATGCTACCTGGCAGGCTCGCTACTACTTCTACGGCCTCACCTCGTCCGCCCAGCAGAACAATCCTACCCTCGAGCAGACTGTCGGCTGGAAGGACTACCAGAACGGCAATGCCAACGGTACCTTCGATCCTGTGAAGTAAGTCACTGAAGTGTCCTTTTACTTATCCTATTACCCCCCCCTTATTCTCCCTCTCAGGGGGGACAAGGGGGGCTTTTGAATTTGACATACTATGAGAAAGAACCTTTTCCTCCTCCTGCTCTGCCTGCTGTCGGCCATCCTGCCCTCGCAGCTCAGCGCCGAGCGCCAGCTCGCCTTCCCCGGCGCCGACGGCTACGGCCGCTACGTCACCGGTGGCCGTGGCGGTGAAGTCTGCTACGTCACCCGCCTCGACGACTGCTCGGACAGCAACCTCGTGCCCGGCACCCTCCGCTGGGCCATCCGCCATGACAACGGCGGTCGTCCCCGCACCATCCTCTTCGCCACCTCGGGCACCATCTACCTGACCTCGAAGCTCAAGTTCCAGTACGGCGACGTCTCCATCCTCGGTCAGACCGCTCCCGGCGGCGGTGTCACCGTCACCGGCTACAACATCTACGTCTCGAAGAGCAACGTCATCATCCGCTACATGCGCTTCCGCGCCGGTGACATCCCTTCGACCTCCATGACCGGCCTCGACGTCGAGAATGCCGATCAGGTCATCATTGACCATTGCTCCATGACCTGGTCGATGGAGGAGTGCCTCACCGCCTACGACACCGACTCCACCACCGTCCAGTGGTGCATCATTGGCGAGAGCCTCTACAACAGCAAGAACGCCAAGGGCGCCCGCGCCTACGCTACCCAATGGGGCGGCGAACACTCCTCGATGCTCCATTCGCTCATCACCCACAGCAAGAGCCGTTCGCCCCGCTTCAACGGCGTTCGCAACACTTCGACCAATGCCGGCGACCATGACTATCGGGTCGACTCTGAGTTTGCCAACAATGTCGTCTTCAACTGGGGCGGATACGGCGCTCAGTATGGCGGCGAGTACGATGCCTCGAAGGCCGAAGCCGGCTCGTGGGTCGACCCTGCCAATCCCGGCTACGACCGTGTCTATCTCCTGGGTAACTACTACAAGCCCGGTCCGGCTACCCAGCAGGGCGCTGCCTCGGCACGCTACTGGTGCTCGCCCTCCACGCCCTATGGCCAATGGTACCTCGAGGGCAACAAGTTCGATGCGAATGGCCCCTGGACTCCCTCGGGCAGCGTCTGGTCGCAGACCGAGGTCCAGAAGGTCAATGCCGACAACCTCTACGGCGCCCAGTCGGGCAATGCCAGCCGTGGCATCAACCTCACGGGCGACAACTTCACCCAGTACGTCATGACCTCGATGCCTTATCCTCTCTCGGGCTATGAGGCGGAGAGCGCCGACCTCGCCTACGAGCACGTCACCCAGCAGGCGGGCGCTACGCTGCCCCGTCTCGATGAGGTCGACAGCCGTCTGCTCTCCGAGGCACGCGGCGAGGTGGCTCCCCGCTTCCACGGCGCTACGCTGCCCGACTACCTGGGCATCATTGACTCGCCCGACGACATCACCCTCTCGTACCCCGACACCTACACCGTCGACGGCGTCACCTACCACAACACCCCGAAGATGTTCTTCCAGGGCACCGACAAGTACTTCCGCGACAGCGATGCCGACGGCATGCCCGACGGCTATGAGGAAGAGTACGGCTTCGACAAGGCGGATGCCGCCGACGGCGCCCTCCTCGCCGACAATGGCTACACCAACCTCGAGAACTACCTCAACGCCGTCGCCGATGGCACCATTGCGCCTACCTGCTACTGCACCAGCTTCGACTACATTGAGCCCGGTCCCGAGGTGACCCCGCAGGAGCAGATCACCTACACCTTCAGCCTCGGTTCGACCTCGGCCGAGGGCACCGTACCCGACCCCGTCACCCTGCCTTACGGCACGCCTCTCACCATCCCCGCCAACCGCACGCTCTACAAGGAGGGCTACACGCTGAGCCACTGGAGCACCGGCACGGCAACTTTCGCCCCTGGCGACCAGCTCAAGGACCAGAAGGTCGACGTCACCCTCACCCCCTCGTTCACCCAGAACAAGCAGAACCTCGCCGACCGCACTTCGTCGATCACCATCACCTGGAACGTCAGCAACGTCGACCTCACGGGCGAGGGCATCCGCGTCACCCAGTCGACCTTCAGCGGCGCCAGCCATGACGTCAAGCTCAGCTATAGCGCCGGCCAGGTCACTATCCCTTCGTGCGAAGAGGCTACCCTCAACGTCGACGGCACCACCAGCCCCCTCAGCGGCGACACGTACACCTTCGATGCCACCGGGGCCCAGTCCATCTCGCTGACGTTGCCTTACATCTGGAATACGCCCGGCCGTATCTATCATGAGCCTGAGACCGCCCCTGGCTCTGACACCGAGCTCTTCTACACGACAGCCGAGACCGTCTCGGCGAGCGACTGGATCACGGCCAGCTACCTCGACTATGCGCAGGCGCGTACCTTCTATGATCCTGCGGTCGACGACGGTACGACCTGCACTGATGGCACCACGGCTCATCCCTATCTCTACTGCGTGGTGTTCAATGGTTCGGACCGCACCTTCGAGTTCTTCGTCACCGGCACGCGCCGCATCCGCACCTTCCTCTGCCACCAGTCGTCCAATCCCGACTGCGCCATCCTGCGCGTCGAGTCGGCCGATGGCTCTGACCAGCGCACCATCCAGTCGACCACCGTGGCGCGCAAGCAGCAGCCCGTCAACCTCGACGCTGGCGACCTCGACCCCGCCCTCTGCTACCGCATCCAGCTCACCAGCGAGGACGACTACGACTGGGCCATCGGCGCCATCAAGCTCCAGAGCGACAAGCAGCACGAACTGCCCACCTCGGGCGATGCCTCCATCGTCTGGGACTGGGCGGGCACCTTCGCCGCCGAGGGTACCTCGACGCCTGCTGGCATCTTTGCCCAGAGCAACGCCTCGCTGACCAACTTCCAGCTCTACGGCTCCAAGACCGCGTGGAAGAAGAACTTCGTCGGCATCCAGCCCGATGCCAACACCACCGACCTGGCTGCGGCTCCCTGCGTCACATTCAGTTTCCAGCCTGCCGAGGGCGTGACGTTCACTCCGCAGCTGGTCCAGTTCAGCGCTGCCAAGTTCGGTACCGATGCCGGCCGCTGGACGGTGACCTTCCAGCAGGGCCAGGGCGACGAGTTGACCCTCGCCAGCGACCTCAACCCCGCACGTGACAACACCGACACCTACACCGCCGGCAACTATCCGCTCACCGACCTGCCCGCCAGCGGCGAGGAGGTGAAGCTGCGCTTCTACCTGCTCAGCGCCAATACCGCCAAGACCTACGGCCTCGCCGACATCTCGGTCAGCGGTGTCTATGAGGGTTCGGCTGCTCCTGCCGCCACCTATACGTTCAGCGCTGTGGCTCAGCCTGCTGAGGCTGCCACCGTCCGCTGGTCGCCCGAGGGAACGGAGTTCGAGGAGGGCACGGTCCTGTCGGTTGAGGCCATTGCCAAGGAGGGCTACTACTTCCAGCACTGGGCCGACCAGGAGGGCAATGTCGTGAGCCTCGAGCCTACCTTCAGCTTCAAGCTGGAGGCCGACACCGAGCTCACCGCCCTCTACAAGAGCCAGGCGGACTATGCCTCGATCTTCGAGGGCTGCGCTCCCTACGACGCCGCCGTCAGCCAGGTCGATGAACTGCTCGTGGCTCTGACCACCGCCGCCAGCCGCAGCGACCTCTCGGCCCGCTACCGCATCCTGCTCCGTCCCGGCACCTACGACCTGGGCACTGCCGCCAAGACTGCCATCCCGCAGAACACCTCGCTCGTCGGCGAGGCGATGGAGGAGGTGCTCGTCATGAACAACCCCGGCGAGGTCAGCGACTACCAGAACGAGACGCCTACGCTCTTCATCGACCAGAACCAGAACGACGTCTACCTGCAGGATCTCACCGTCCGCCAGGCACGCGACTGGGAGGCGCAGAAGTCGGCCGGTCAGGCGCTGGCGATGCGTCAGCGCGGCAAGCGCGCCATCTACAAGAACGTGCGCATGCAGGGCGTCCAGGACACCTACTACCTCAACAAGGCAGATGCCTCGGCCTACTTCGAGACCTGCGACATGGCGGGCGAGGTGGACTTCATCTACGGCGACGGCACGATGTTCTTCGAGCAGTGTACGCTGCGCCCCATCTCGTCGAAGGCGGTCATCACTGCGCCCAACACGCAGGCCGCCTACACGGGCATCGTCTTCAATGACTGCACCATCGACGGCGTCGCCGGCTACCACCTGGGACGCCCCTGGAACGACTCGCCTGCCGCCACCTACATCGGCACCAAGATGCTGGCGCTGCCTGCCGCCGAGGGTTGGGCGTCGATGACCTCGGGCCTCGTCTGCCGCTTCCACGAGCAGGGCTCGATGGATGCCAGTGGCGCCTTGCTCGACCTCAGCCAGCGCTCGCTCAGCGCCTGCGGTGCCGCTGCCGGTTCGGATGCCTGCGTCATCAGTGCCGAGGAGGCTGCCGCCTACAGCCTTGACCGTGTCTTCACCGACTGGCAGCCTGCCGCCCTCGCCCGACAGCTCAGCCTGGACGCTGCGCCTGTCTGCGCCGACGGTCAGCTCACCTGGAGTCCCGTCAGCGAGGCGCTGGGCTATGCCGTCGTCCGTGACGGCCGCGTCATTGCCCTCACCACCGACTGCACCTACGCATTGCCCATCACCGATGCTGCCGGCACGTATGCGGTCCGCGTCATCAACCAGATGGGCGGCATGGGCGAGGTTTCGCCCTCGGTCACCGGCATCGGTCAAGTCTGTGCCGACGAGGCGGCTGCACCCCGCATCTACAACCTGCAGGGTCAGCTGGTCCGTGGCATGGATCGCCCCGGCATCTATCTGGTCAACGGTCAGAAGGTGATGAAGTGATCCGGCTGGAAGATATTGAATCATCCTTTGTCCGATGATTGAGCAATCCTTTAGACGATGATTGAGCAAACGTCTGTCCGATGATTGAGCAAACACCTGTTCGATGATTGAGTAACCGTCTGGAAGATATAGTAAGGGGCTGTGTCGAAGTTTGACTTCTGACACAGCCCCTTTTGTAGTAATTCTATTTGTCAAAAACAAAATTTTTGTCCAAATTCTTCCCCTATTATTGCCAAAAGTTGACTCATGTGGATTATCTTACCCGAAAATTCGTTATCTTTGCACTCGCAAAGCTATACTTCACCTCCCTAAAGCGTAAAGTGTAAAGCGTAAAGTGTAAAAATCCAACCGTATGCAATATCAAGACGAACGCCAGCGCCAGTTGGCTACCAAGCCTGTGGGACGCCTGCTCCTGCAGTTTGCCACTCCCAGCATCATCGCCATGTCGGCGAGCTCGATATACAATCTCTGTGACTCCATCTTCATCGGTCAGGGTGCCGGTCCGCTGGCGATTGCCGGTCTGGCGATTACCTTCCCGCTGATGAACATCTCCTCGGCGTTCGGTGCCATGCTCGGCGTGGGTTCGGCGGCACAGACGTCGGTCAAGATGGGCGAGGGCAACCAGTCGCGCGCCCTGCAGATCTTCGGCAACATGCTGCGCCTCGACATCACCATCGGCCTCTGCATCACCGTGCTTGGCCTCATCTTCCTCGACCCCATCCTGCGCACCTTCGGTGCTTCGGACGCTACGTTGCCCTATGCCCGCGAGTACATGCAGATTATTCTGTTGGGCAACATCGTTACGCACACCTTCCTGGGCATGAACGACCAGCTGCGCGCCACGGGCAATCCGCGCCGCGCCATGACGGCCCAGCTCATTGCTGTGGTGGTCAACATCATCCTCGATGGCGCCTTCATCTTCGGTCTCGGGTGGGGCATGCGTGGCGCCGCGCTGGCGACGGTCCTGGGGCAGATCTGCGCCTGGATATTCGAGTTCCGCTTCTTCCTCGACAAGCGCAACTTCGTCCACTTCGCCCGCATTGGCCTGAAGGTGCGTGCCGACATCATCCGCGAGATTCTCGCCATCGGTCTGTCGCCCTTCTGCGTCAACCTCTGCAACTGCCTCATCGTCATCGTCATCAACCGCTCGCTGATGTCCTACGGCGGCGCTGAGGGCGACCAGTACGTGGGCGTCTACGGCATCGTCAACCGCTGCGGTATGCTCATCGCGATGATGGTGATGGGCTTCAGCCAGGGCATGCAGCCCATCGTGGGCTTCAACATCGGAGCCCGGCTCTTCCCCCGTGTGCGTGGCGTGGTGAAGTTCGCCATCACTTGTGCCACCTCGGTGATGACGCTGGGTTATATTCTGATTTTCATCTTTGCGCCTCAGGTCGCCTCGCTCTTCACCACCGACCCCGACATGATAGCCAAGTCGGTCGTTGCGATGCGAATACAGCTCTGCACGTTCCCGATCGTGGGTTCGCAGATGATCTCGATGGGCTTCTTCCAGTCGTCGCGCAAGGCAGGCACCGCCATCTTCCTTTCGATGACGCGCCAGCTCATCTTCCTGTTGCCCTTCCTGCTGTTCATGCCCCGCTTCTTCGGTATCGAGGGCATCTGGTGGTCGTTCCCTTGCAGTGACCTCCTGTCCTGTCTCCTTGCCTGGACGCTGCTCTATCGTCAGCTGCAGCGGCTCAAGACGATGTAGGGATCAGTGACCTTGAGGCGAATGGCGGACCTTCAGAACAGGCATGCCCACAGCGAGCAGATGACGAGCTTCGTCTTCGCCATGAAAGAGAGGCACCAGTCGCGGTAGAGCAGCTTGAAGACCCTGCGCCGGGGCAGAGGTATCTCTTTGAGTCTTCGGAAATAGTGGATGTAGCGCCTCGGGGAGAAGTACAGGATTTTGGACATATAGAAGAGGATGGACATCGAGCCGAAGTTGTCCTTGCGTATCAGTCCATGCTTGACGAAGAGCGTGTGCGAACGGAAACAGGTGTCCAATCGGATTTCCAGTTCCTCCTGTCGTACCTCTCGTCTGCCTTTCTGCTGCTTCATCGAGAGCGACTCCTTACGGAATGTCACGATGTAGAGCACCCTTTCTGCCACCCGGATATCCCGCGCTTGGCAGCCGCATTGCGCTGAGAAATAGACATCGTTGGAGATTCGAAGCTCATCGAAGCGTATGTCGTTGGCAGTCACCATCTCGTGACGGAAGATGGCTCCCCAGCAGGTGGGGAAGCAGGTGCGGAACAACTGCTTGTCGCCCGTCTCATGATATTTGTCGTATAGGATTTCATTCCAGTTGCTGCGGTCGGAAGGTCGGTCGAGGTCGTCACTATAGACGCTGCGTTTGCGGAAGTAGATGACGTCTTCGGCGGCATTGACATATTCATCCAGTATCTGGTCGAAGTCGGCGACGAACAGGTCATCGGCGTCGGCAAAGAGCAGCCACCGACCCGTAGCGTGCTCTAGCCCCACGTTGCGCGCCCTGCCTGCCGAACCGCCCTGCGCGGTGGTGTAGAACTCCAGATGCGGGCGGCTGTAGAGCCAGGGGAAACGCTCTCGATAGGTTCCGGCATCGGGGCTGCAGTCATCTACCACGATGATCTGCACGTCAGCGCGCTCTGGAATCGAGTCGAGGCATCGCTTCAGCAGTTCGGGGGTGTTGTAGTGGGGGATGATGATTGAGAAATTGTACATTGTTGCGGGAGAATTCTGTTAGAACTGGAAATATACAAACTGCGTGGTGTCGGTATAAAAGATGTAGATGAGGACCAGCAGCAACAGGTAGATGGCGTCACGCCAGCAGCGATGATGGACGTGGTCCAGCTGCAGCGTGTGGCGCTCGTTGGTGCGTTGGGTCCATTCGAACAACAGC
>R14__coassemble_268_pt1 | contig 40877 bp, 23 predicted proteins | sample R14__metabat2_high_PE_017 | metagenome-assembled genome bin R14 | reverse complement strand
AGTCATCGGCGTAATCCTCCACATTGACGCGGATAGGCAGGAACATAGCTTGCCAATTGCCAGCCTGAGTCGTGCTGAACGTGCGCGTGTAAGTCGTTCTGCCGCTCTCAATCGACTCGGTGCGCTCATAGGCGGTGCCATCAGTGAGATCGACCCAGTTGATGCCACGGATATTGAAATCCTTCCATACAGTTGCTTCGGCATAATCCTCGACGCTTGCATCCGGGACGTAAAGGGTGGCGTTGGAGAGGGTGACGCCATTGAACTGATCACTTTCCGTCAGGCTTTGAGGATCGGTGCTGTTGTTGGTGACCGATGTGAGGCGGGTGCAGTATTTGAATGCGTTCGTTCCGATTTCGGTTAAAGTGCTTGGAAGGGTAAAGTCTGTAATGTGTGAGCCATTGAAGAATGCATTTTCCCCAATACTTGTTACACCTTCAGGAATAATGATACTAGTCAGTGAGAGGCAGAGGTAGAAAGCGTATTTGGGAATAGCTGTTGATCCTTCGGCAATCGTTATTTCTTTCAAACTGTTACAGTTATAAAATGGACTATTGTCACTAATATTGAGTTTTACACCTGCGCCATTGACAGTTTCCAGACTTTCACATCCCTCAAAAGCGCCATACCGAACATTCTTGGCAACACCTACAATATTGACAGTTTGAAGAGTTTTATTGCTTCTAAAACTGTACTTGCCGATATCCGTCACCTTATCGCCATAGGTCACGGTTGTGATATACGGGAACAAAGTGCCGAGATTAGACGTAGTGCTGTAGGCTGTTGATGGGCTGGCAATCGTTGGGCTGTTGATGGTCACATCGGTGAGGGCGGTGCAGTCCTTGAATGCATTAGTGCCGATGGTGGTGACGCTTTCACCGAGGGTAATGCTGGCCAGCGAATTGCAGCCCGAGAATGCCATTTCTCCGACGGTAGTGGCTGCATCATCGATCGTGATGCTTGCGAGTTTACTGCAGTCGTTGAATCCCTTATATCCGACATTGCTGACATTGCCGTTCACAGTGACAAGGTTGGTGTTTCCTTCGAATGCACCTTCACCGATTTCTACGCCGTCATACTGGAAGGTTACAGTCTGAATGGACTTTGTTGAGACATTATAGAGGATGTCAACTGCATGGTTGCCGATTCGTGTCACCTCGGGGCCGAAGGTAAGGTCTGTCGTATATTTCAGCTGGGTCATGAAGTTCAGGCTCCCATAATCCATTCCTGCCAGCGTCGGGCTGTTGATGGTCACATCGGTGAGGGCGGTGCAAGTCGTGAATGCATCATCGCCAATGGTGGTGACGCTCTCGCCAAAGGTGACACTTGCCAGGGAGGTGCAGCCGCTGAAAGCAGTGGCACCGATAGTAGTGACATTATCGCTGATTACGACCGAAGTGAGAGCAGAGCAATTCAAGAATGCATTCTGACCGATGCGGGTAATGTTGTTGCCAAGAGAGACATTGGTCAAAGAGGTACAATTAGCGAAGGTTCCACTGTTTATTGTCGTCACCTTGTCACCGATTGCAGCCTCGGTGAGACTGCTGCAGGAAGCGAATGCATTCTGACCGATAGAAGACAACTTGCTGGAGTTTGGCATATCTTTCAACGAGGCACATAGACCGAATGCATACTCACCGATTGTCTCAAGTCCTTCATACGAATCGACGTGTTCGAGTGCCTTACAGCCATAGAACACTTGTTGCCCAATTGCAACAATAGGTCCAGTGACGGAAACCAATTTTTCACAATTACGGAAAGCATATTCTTTTAAAGTGACAGATTCATTAGTTTCGAAGACTACATTCTCGAGATAGCTGTGGCCTGTGAACATTTGCTGTCCGATATTATATACATATTGCCCGAAAATGACTTTTGAAACATAAGGGAAGAATTTTTCACCAAAACAATTGTCGCCATCTGCTTGAGTATCCCAACCGCTATAATCAGTTAATTCGTCAGCCTCGATGCGCAGCGTCTTCAGGTTGGTGCAGGTATTGAATCCGGTCGCAGCAAGATTTTCAGGATTCATCACATCCTGGCCCAAAGTCAGCGACTCGAGCTTAGTGTCGCCGTAGAAGGCATATTCTCCCCAACCATAGACATTGTCGCCCAAAATGATGTTCTTGACACCGGCAAAACTGCTCGTGAGGTTGGAGGTTTCGGTGAATGCTACATCTGGATTCAGAAGCGCATTGCTCTCGATGGTCACAGATTCGAGAGAGCTACAATCATTAAACACATCGGTACCCATTGTAGTGACAGAGGCAGGAATTGTGGCACTCTCGAGTGCAGAATATCTGAAGGCGCCATTTCCAATAGTAGTCAGACTACTTGGCAGAGTGACGCTTGTGAACCCTACGTATTGAAAAGCACCGGACTCAATAGTCTCTGTCGCATCATCCATCGTGATAGCAGTCAGAGCCTTGCAGGATCTAAAAGCTCCAATGCCTGGATTATGGATCGTGCCACTCACCTTACTGAGATTGCGGCAGCCTTCGAATGCTCGGTAACTGACAGTGACTGGATTCTCACTTTCGAAGATGACCTGTGAGAGGGGGAATGTCGAACCAGGAGTACCCGAGTTCAAGTTTTGGAAGATGTTTCTACCCAAGGTCGTTACTGCAGAACCGAAAGTTACCTTCTGAACTTTAGGAAAACTAATGCTGAGGTAGGTACTACTAGAAGCGGAATAATCCTTGGCCGCAATGGTCGGGCTCTCTATCCGGAGTTCGGTGATTTCTGACTCGTCAAAGGCATCGGCAGCCAGCGAGGTGACAGACTTCGGAATCGTGACGCTCAGAAGACCGGTCTTATAGAATGCCTTACTGCCTATCGTAGTGACACTCTCGGGGAGGGTGAAGCTTTCGAGTCTTGAGCAGTTTTCAAAGGCCATTTCCTTGATCGTTGTGACCTTATCTCCATTGAAGACGACGCTTTCCAGGTTTTGGCAAACGCTGCAGAAACTATCTCCAATGGTGGTGACCTCTGTACCGAATTTCGCCACGCGCAGATTCGGGAAGAGCGTCGAGAGGCAGAGGTCGCTGTTGTACTCGACGTCAGCAACATTGTCATTGGGGATATACAGTTCGGTGATCTTGTCCAGATTGTAGTTGGACTGAATCTGATAGTACGCAAGCCAATCGTTAAAAGACGTTTTGTCATCAAGCGTTATGGATGACAAGATAATAGTATTCTCAGGGAAGGAATGTTCCTCGTAGGTCGTACTGCCATCGAAAGTGGCGGTGGCCAGATTATCCGAGCCGTAGAATGCATAGTCCTCGATGGATAAGACGGTCGAAGGAATGGTGACCGCCGTCAGGCCATCGCAACTGCAAAAGGTGTAGCCCTCGATCGTCTTGAGCTTCGAAGCCTTGGTCAAGTCAATGCCGGTGATGTTCGTCCCGTAAAAAGCACGTTCGCCGATAGAGGTGCATGAAGAGCCGATGGTCAGAGAGCTTGACAGAGAGGCGCAGCCATTGAATGCATTTGCTCCAATGGTTTCCAGTCCGCTGCCCAAAGTCAGCGACGTGAGCTTAGTATCGTTGTAGAATGCATATTGACCGATGGCAGAGACATTGCTGCCGACGACGATCGAAGGGACATTCAGGAATATTGAAGTCAGATTGCTCGATGTAGTATATGCGGAGCTGAGGATACTGCTCGAATTGATCGTAGCAGTCAATGAGGTGCAGCCAGAGAATGCTGACGTTCCGACACTGGTCACAGTGCTTGGAATGGTGAACTCCTGCAAGCTTGAGCAATCCTTAAATGCTTGTTTCCCAATACTTATCAGATTATCCGGTAATGTTACAGACGACAAAGACGTGCAACTTAAGAATGCATACGGATTAATAGCGTCGTCATCTGTGATGGTTATTTTCTCCAGATTAGAGCATTCGCCAAATGAATATGTACCGACACTTTTTACTTTTCCATTGATAGTCGTAAGAGATTTATTGCGGATAAATGCCGACATGCCAATATCTGGAACACCATCGAAAGTGATTTCATTCAAGGGGAATGTCTCATCATCATCAACAAAAAAACTATAAGTAGCAACCGACGTCACGAACGAGCCATAAGTCAGCGAAGTGATATTCGGGAAGATGTCAGCGAGGTTGCTGGAAGTCGTGTATGACGCACCTGCTATCTTCTGGCTGTTGATGGTCAGATCGGTCAGGTTGGAGCAGCCGCTGAATGCCGATGAGCCGATGGACGTCACATTCATGCCGATAGTGAGTGTACTGAGTTTAGTGCAGCCATTGGCTATGTAATCATGGATGGTGGTGACCCCGGAGCCAAAGACGAGCGTCTGCAGGTTGGGGAACAGCGTGTTCAGGGAGTAGCTGCCCGTCCATCTTGCATCGTTGGCAATGACGTCACTGGGGATATAGACTGAGGAGATGCCGCTTCTGCCGCTTTCGGGATATTGGTAGTCCAGCCACTCGTCGAAATTCTCGGGATCCTCCAAAATAAAGTGGAGGTCGCACCAGGAGGGGAAGGCATTTTCTTCTATATCATCGAAATCAATATCACCCAAAAAATAGGCATCGGTGAGGTATCCCGTCTGCATGCCTGCGAAGGCGTATGCCGCGATATAGGTGGCCTGACTGCCAAATTCCACCACTTTTATACGGTTAGAGAGGAGGGTGGCGAAGCTGTAGGTGCTGGAGTAACCGTCGCTGGCCGCCAAGTTGCAGTTCATTACCAGGCGGTCGATGATGAAGTTGCCGCACACCTGCGTGCCGCCCTTGATGTAGGCATACGGGCCGAGCTCCATGGTGAAGCCGCTGGTCACGCTCTGCATCAGGCAGCAGGTATTCGATACGGTATTGACGTGGACTTCTTGGTTGATGTAAAGTTTGCTTACCTGGTTGAAGACGGTTCCCCAAGTATCGACGCGGCCGCCCATTTTCATCTCGACTTCTACGGCATTAGTAATGCTCTGGAAGGCGCCTTCGTAGATGTTGCCCAAAGAGCCCATGTCGATCACAATCTTGTTGATGGTCTGGGAGCCTATGGCCGCATCGACGTCCGAGGCCGTGACCTTGTCGTTGACCGTGGTACTTGTGACGGTCAGTGTGCCGTCACTGACGGTGCAAGTTACCGATGCCCGTGCCGTTGATCCTAAAGCGGAACAGATTGCGAAGAGGAGGGCTAAGATAAAACGACTACCCTTCCACTGCAATGGCAGGTGTGTAAAGGTGGTAAATGTTCGCATAATTGTTGTATTGATATTAAGTAAAATGAACTGAAGTTTTCACCACCTCCAGAAGCAGCTGTGCGTGGAGGTGTGGGGAACTTCAGTAAGTAATGGCCCACGCCCTCGACGTGAACCCGCATAGCAAGAACACCCCCACGAGCAGCATGAGGCGCCCGAGGTGTTGTCTTAGTTGGTTAATGAAATGTTTCATGTTGTTGAATGTTGATGAGTTAGTATTTTGAGGATAGATATACGACGTTGGGGGAGGCATCTTGCGGGATGCCTCCTATAAGGGGGATTGGAAGTAGCAAATTGCCAGCGAATTACTAGGGGGGGGGGTAGTGGAGCATACGCCCATCTGCTGGCATATTGTCAGCATACGGAAGGAGTGGAGTGATCCGGGCGTTCTGTTCATACTACTTGGTGATGATATTGGGGCGAGAGAAGAGAAGGAGAGGCAGACGGTCTGCCATGCTTTTCGCTCGGGCGCAAATATAATCAATAAAATCGAGAATGACTTTCAAAATCCAACTTTTCTCACTTTCGGAGCCCTCTTTTTTTGCATTTTGGCACGAATTGCCGCTTTGGGTGGGCAATTTGAAGGCGGTTAGCGGCGAATGAAGGTCAAGATGCGAGTGAAGGCCAATCTTCAGGATGCTCTATTTGAGACTGGCGACGACGGAAAGCAACGGCAATGGTCCGTTTGACAAATTCATCGGTATTGCGAAATGTGGTTCGTGCTCTGAGTACCTCGAAGGGCATATAGAGCAGCAGTTTGGCAAGGCATTCATCGGCAAAGGAGTTGGCGACAAGCGTAACATCCTGGAAATCCAGGATCACCTTGTCTCCTTCTGCGACTGTCTCAATGAGTGGGAGCAACTGCTCGCGTATCTGTTGGCCCAGCATCCTGGTGCCCAGTTCGTGACCGAACTGACTGAACTGGAAAGTTATCATATTATGTAGTTTACCAAAGATTTATATCGGCTGCTAAAATGCGGTTGATGTTCATTCGTCAGCGATGTAATGTTTGGAATTAGGGTATAAACCGAAGCTAAGCTACTTTTCCAGTGACTGAGCGAGAGACGTTCGCTCGATCCGGCAGCTGTGCTTCTTGGTTTGACGGTCATGGCGCTCTGAATTAAGCGTCTTGTTGATGATGGCTATCATGTCCGTCTTGTCGACATACTCGCCTTGCAAGGCGCTCTTGAAGCCGTCGTTGCCTCGGTTGATGAATGTACCCATTCGCTGTTTGGTGTTTATCGATGACTATGTGGCTACAAAGTTATGCAATTTTTCCGACAATTTGGAGAAATCGCCACCGAAACTTGCAGCTTCTCTTCCTAAATCGCCAGAAATGGCAGGTCGGACTGTCACTTTACGAGCCGAATTAGCCCTTGGGCTCAGCAGTTGACAGGTTCACTGGTCTGTCGACTCCGCCAGCTTCTGACGGAGTTCTTGCTCATATTGAGCGCTGTCGCCGAACACGATGCCCTTCATCCCTGCCTTGCGGGCACCTTCGACATTGACGGGCTTATCGTCCGTGAAGAGGCATTCCTCAGGATGCAGACCGAACTTCTGGCACAGGCGCAGGTAGATGGCGACATCGGGCTTCAAGAGATGCTCTTCGCTCGATATGATGCGGTCGTCGAGCAGTGTGAGGATGTCCCAGGTCTTCATCACTTCGTGGACCTTGCTGCACCAGTTGGTCAGTCCATAGAGTCGGAAGCCTTCGGCACGCAGCCGGAGGAGCAAATCGCGCATGCCGGGTATCTCGCCGGTGACGAACTGGGCATAATGGTCGTGGAATGCCTGCAGTTGCGTACGGTATCTGGGGTACTCGTCCTGTGCCTCACGGATAATGTCGAGGAAGGGCGTCTCCTCCAGGTCACATCGGTCAATGAACTCGGCATTGGTGAAGAGTGCCGAAAACTCCCGGAGGTCCTCCTCCGAAGCGAACAGGTGGCGAATGGTGTGGAGGAAGTCATAATCCACCAGCACCTTGCCGAAATCGAATATCAGATTCTTGATCATGATTTGTTACGGTGTTATGTGGCGCAAAGATACTCATTCTGCCTGACATATAGACCAGACCAGACATCATTTAACGTGAACTTTAACGATTGGGAGATGCAAATGGCATGCAGGATGCACATTCCGGCGGACATTAGTGGGACTTCGGACACACAAGCGATGCATTATTCGTTGTAAAATAAAAAGAAAGGAGAAAACGATGTATTGATCCTCGGGCAGCGGTCAAAAGCCGCAGAAAATTGCCATGCAAAAGGCAGCAATCGCTTTCATTTAGTTCGAAAATGCCGAAAATGCTGTAAAATTGCAATATAAATTGAACATTTCGGGCAAAACGAAAGCAAAAACGGGAAAAATTGTGACAGATTTCAAAAAATATTGACCAAAAACTTGCATAATTCCAAAGAAGACGTTATCTTTGCACCGTCAATTTGTCAGTTTTAAAGTGTTTCTGTCGCAAATTGACGTGCCAACATAAATTAAGATTACAAAACGTCAAGAACTATATAATTATTGCTAAGGTATGTTCAAGAAGCAAGGTATGTACGATCCCGCGTATGAGCACGATGCCTGTGGTGTGGGCCTGCTGGCCAACATCAACGGTTCGAAGACTCATGAGATAGTGGAGCGGGGACTGCAGGTACTGGAGAACATGGAGCACCGCGGCGCCGAAGGCGCTGACGAGCGCACCGGCGACGGCGCCGGCATCATGGTCCAGATACCTCATGAATTCATTTTGTTGCAAGGTATTCCGGTGCCCGAGAAGGGGCGCTATGGCGTGGCAATGGTCTTCCTGCCCAAGGCTGAGGAGGATCAGTACCACTGCCTCGACATCTTCAAGCAGGAGATCTCGAAGGCGGGCCTCAACCTGATCAAGGTGCGTGACGTGCCCGTCAACAGCGAGGTGCTGGGCGTGCTCAGCGCTGCCGCCGAACCCGACATCAAGCAGCTCTTCATCAAGAGCGAACACTACATGCCCCAGGAGGAGCTCGACAAGGCGCTCTACCTGGTGCGTCGCCGTGTGGAGCTGCGCATCGCGCAGAGCGACCTGGAGCAGAAGGATGACTTCTACGTCTGCTCGCTCTCCACGCGCGTAGTAATATATAAAGGAATGCTCATCTCGCGCCAGCTGCGTCAGTATTACCCCGACCTGCTCTCGCCCTGGTTCACCTCAGGCATGGCGCTGGTGCACTCGCGCTTCTCGACCAACACCTCGCCCCGCTGGCCATTGGCTCAGCCCTTCCGCATGCTGGGACACAACGGCGAGATCAACACCATCCGCGGCAACCGCTCGTGGATGCATGCCCGCGAGACGGTGCTCAATCCCGGTGCCCTCGGTGGCATGAAGGAGGTGACGCCGCTGATCCAGGAGGGCATGTCGGACTCTGCCTCGTTCGACAACGTGCTGGAGTTCTTCGTGGAGTCGGGTCTGTCGATTCCTCACGCCCTGGCGATGATGGTGCCCGAGTCGTTCAACGACAAGAACCCCATCCCGCAGGACCTGAAGGACTTCTACGAGTACCACTCCATCATGATGGAGGCATGGGACGGCCCGGCTGCCCTGCTCTTCAGCGACGGCCGCTACGTGGGTGGCATGCTCGACCGCAACGGCCTGCGCCCCTGCCGCTACGTCATCACCAAGGACGGCATGCTGCAGATGGCATCGGAGATCGGCGTACTGCAGTACGACGGTTCGGAGATTGCCGAGAAGGGACGCCTGCAGCCTGGCAAGATCCTGCTGGTCGACCTCGAGACCGGCAAGATCCAGAAGGACGAGGAGGTGAAGCACGAGCTCGCCTCGGAGCATCCCTACGGCGAGTGGCTCAACAAGAACCGCATCTATCTGGACAAGCTTTCGAGCGGCCGCAAGGCTGCCACCCGCGTGGATGACTTCGAGCGCGTGACCCACGCCTTCGGCTACAGCCAGGAGGACATCACCAAGATCATCCTGCCCATGGCGCAGAACGCCCAGGAGCCTACCTGGTCGATGGGCAACGACACGCCTCTGGCTGCCTTCTCACAGCAGCCTCAGCGCCTCTTCGGATACTTCCGCCAGCAGTTCGCCCAGGTCACCAATCCTCCTATCGACCCCATCCGCGAGAAGCTTGTCATGAGCCTCGGTGGCTACGTCGGCTCGATCGACGGCAACCTGCTGGAGTTCAATCCCGAACTCTGCAAGATGGTGTCGTTGAGCAATCCTATCCTGACCAATACGCAGTTCGACCTGCTCTGCAACATTGCCTACAAGGGCTTCAAGGCGGTCCGCGCCCCGATGCTCTTCAAGGTGAGCGAGGGGGCCCTAGGACTGCAGCAGGCAGTCAGCGACCTCTGCCAGGCTGCCGAGAAGGCGGTCGATGACGGCGCCGACTACATCATCCTCTCCGACCGTGGCATGACGCGCGAGATGGCTCCCGTGCCCTCGCTGCTGGCTACCTCCGCCGTCCACTCGCACCTCATCGAGCGCCACAAGCGCTGCCAGATCGGCGTCATCGTCGAGAGCGGCGAGCCACGCGAGGTGATGCACTTCGCCCTGCTGATGGGCTTCGGCGCTTCGGCCATCAATCCCTACCTCGCCTTTGCCGCCATCCAGGACCAGATTGACCAGAAGGAACTGGCACTGGACTACAACACCGCCTGCCAGAACTACATCACCGCCATCTCGAAGGGTCTGCTGAAGATCATGTCGAAGATGGGCATCTCGACCCTCGGCTCATACAAGGGCGCCCGCCTCTTCGAGGTGGCTGGCCTCGACCAGGACATCATGGACAAGTACTTCGGTGGTGCCAATTCGAAGATTACCGGCGTGGGCATGCAGGAGATCTGCGAAGAGGTGCTCGCTCCTCACCAGAAGGCGTACGCCGACTATGCCGACAACTCGCTGCTGCCCAACTTCGGCAACTACAACTACCGCAAGGACGGCGAGCGCCATGCCTGGAACCCCGAGACCATCTCGACCCTGCAGATAGCCACCCGCCTGAACTCGTACAAGAAGTACAAGGAGTTCGCCAAGACCGTCAATGAGCGTGAAGAGCCGATGTTCATCCGTGACTTCATGACGTTCAAGAAGGCTGCCGTGCCTACCCCCATGGAGGAGGTGGAGCCAGCCGAGAGCATCATGCGCCGCTTCGCTACGGGCGCCATGTCATTCGGCGCCATCTCGAAGGAGGCACACGAGGCACTAGCCATCGCGATGAACACCATCGGCGGTCGAAGCAACACCGGCGAGGGTGGCGAGCCCTCCGAGCGATTCTATGTGGGTGAGGGCGAACCTAACGTGCGCTCCGCCATCAAGCAGGTGGCTTCGGGCCGATTCGGTGTGACCACCGAGTATCTGGTCAATGCCGACGAGATCCAGATCAAGATCGCCCAGGGTGCCAAGCCCGGTGAGGGCGGACAGCTGCCGGGCTTCAAGGTCAACGAGGTCATTGCCAAGGCACGCCACTCGATGCCCGGCATCACCCTCGTCTCGCCCCCGCCTCACCACGACATCTACTCGATCGAGGACCTGGCACAGCTGATCTTCGACCTGAAGAACGTCAATCCGCATGCCGACATCTCGGTGAAGCTCGTCTCGGAATCGGGCATCGGCACCATAGCTGCCGGTGTGGCCAAGGCGAAGGCCGACCGCATCATCATCTCGGGTGCCGACGGCGGCACGGGCGCTTCGCCTGCCTCATCGACCAAGCATGCGGGCATGAGCCCTGAGATCGGTCTGGCTGAGACGCAGCAGACGCTCATCATCAACCGCCTGCGTGGTCAGGTGAAGCTGCAGACCGATGGTCAGATGAAGACCGGACGCGACACCATGATCATGGCACTGCTGGGTGCCGAAGAGTATGCCTTCGCCACCGCCGTGCTGATCGTGCTGGGCTGCGTGATGATGCGCAAGTGCCACCTCAACACCTGCCCAGTGGGTGTAGCCACCCAGGATCCGAAGCTGCGTGCCCGCTTCCGCGGCCGCTCGCAGTACGTGATCAACTACATGCGCTTCGTCGCCGAGGAGATGCGCGAATACCTCTCGGAGATGGGCATGAAGACGATGGACGACGTCATCGGTCGCACCGACCTCATCGTCACCCGTCAGTTCGACACCAACTCGAAGACCCGCAAGATCAACGTCTCGAAGCTCCTCTACATCCCCGAGGAGGCAAAGGTGACCGCCATCCACAACGTCAAGCCTCAGCAACACCACATCGACCAGGTGCTCGACAAGAGCATCCTGCAGGTAGCAGCCCCCGCCATCCAGGCGAAGATGCCCATCCAGCTCTCCTACCCCATCAAGAACACCGACCGCGCGGTGGGTGCCATGCTGTCGGGCACGATTGCCAAGAAGTACCGTGCCGAGGGATTGCCCCAGGACACCATCACGATCAACTTCAAGGGCTCGGCTGGCCAGTCGTTCGGCGCCTTCCTCGTGCCGGGCGTACACTTCAAGCTGCAGGGCGACGCCAACGACTACCTGGGCAAGGGCCTGTCGGGCGGCAAGATCTCGGTGGTCCCCGCCTCGGGCACCACGTTCGCTGCCGAGGACAACATCATCTGCGGCAACACGCTGATGTACGGCGCCACCTCGGGTGAGGTCTACATCAATGGCCGCGTGGGCGAACGCTTCGCCGTGCGCAACTCGGGAGCCACTGCCGTCATCGAAGGCGCAGGCGACCACTGCTGCGAGTACATGACGGGCGGCGCTGTGGTAGTGCTGGGCACCGTGGGCCGCAACTTCGGAGCCGGTATGTCGGCAGGTGTGGCATACGTCTATGACGAGGAGCACAACTTCGACTACTTCTGCAACATGGAGATGGTGGAGCTGACACTCGTGGAGGACCTCTACGACCTGAAGGAACTGCGTTCGCTCATCGAGCGCCACTACGCCGAGACTGGTTCGCAGAAGGCCAAGCGCATCCTCGACTCGTGGTACGACAGCGTGAACAACTTCATCAAAGTCACTCCTATCGAGTACAAGAAGGTGCTGATGGAGAAGCGCCTGCGCGAGCTGGAGGCCAAGCAGAAGCATCTGGTACACCAGGAATGAGTTCATGTACCATTTACCATGTACAATGTACAATTTGCCATGCGCGGACCAACTGGGACGCAAAGGGGTGAAATTGTACATGGTAAAATAAAAATGGTAAATTGTAAATGGTAAATTGTAAATGAAAGATGGGAAATCCAAGAGCATTCTTAACTATAGATCGTAAAGAGGCGGGATATCGGCCACTGGAGGACCGAGTCCGCGACTACGGCGAGGTGGAGCAGACCCTCGCCATCGAAGAGCGCATGGCTCAGGCATCGCGCTGCATGGACTGCGGCGTGCCCTTCTGCCACTGGGCGTGCCCATTGGGCAACCGCATGCCCGAATACCAGGACCTGGTCTACAAAGGCAAGTGGAAGGAGGCATATAAAGTATTGAACCAGACACACCCCTTCCCGGAGTTCACGGGCCGCGTGTGCCCTGCGCTGTGCGAGAAGTCGTGCGTCCAGGCGCTGGAGCATCAGGCTGTGACCATCCGCGAGAACGAGGCAGCCACCGCCGAGCGCGCCTACAACGAAGGCTACGTCGTGCCCCGCATCCCCGCCTTCCGCAATGGCAAGCGCGGGGCGGTGGTGGGCGGCGGTCCTGCGGGACTCGGCGCTGCCGACAGGCTGAACCAGATGGGCTACGAGGTCACCGTCCTGGAGAAGAACGAGGCGATCGGCGGCCTGCTGCGCTTCGGCATCCCCGACTTCAAGCTCAACAAGGTGGTCATTGACCGCCGTCTCAAGGTGCTGGAGGCCGAGGGCGTCACGTTCCGGACCAATACGATGGTGGGGCAGCCAAGCATGGCTGCCGACGGAAACAAGACCGACGACGGAGGCAAGACCAACGGAGGCAAGACCGGCGGGAAGACGGTGGTGACACCGGCTGAGCTGGAGGCAGAATATGATGCCATCGTGCTCACCATGGGTGCCGAGACGCCCCGTGACCTCAGGGTAGAGAACCGCGACTGCGGCGACGTCTACTTCGCCCTGCAGCTGCTGCAGCAGCAGAACCGCGTCAATGCGGGCGAGGAATTCAGCAAGGAGGAGCGCATCACCTGCAAGGGCAAGAACGTGCTCGTCATCGGCGGTGGTGACACCGGCAGCGACTGCGTCGGCACAGCCAACCGTCAGGGAGCCAAGAGCGTCACCCAGATTGAGGTGATGCCCAAGCCCTACGAGAACGAAGATCCCACCAATCCTTGGCCTGCCTATCCCCGCCTCCTGCTCAAGACGACATCGAGCCACAAGGAGGGCTGCCACCGCGAATGGAGCCTCAACACGCTGCGCTTCGTCCTCGACGACAAGGGCAAGCTCTGCGGCGCCGAGGTGGAGCGCGTGGAGTGGGTCACACCGGAAGGCGGCGGCCGTCCCTCGATGGTGCCCACGGGCGAGAAGAAGGTGATCCCCTGCGAGATCGTACTCCTCGCAATGGGCTTCACTCAGCCCAATGCCCAGTTTGTCGATGCCTGGGGCCTCGAGAAGGACCAGCGCGGCAACATCAAGACCTCTGCCCTCGGCCAGACCTCCAATCCGAAGGTCTTTGCTGCCGGCGACTGCCGCACGGGCGCCTCGCTCGTGGTCCGCGCCATTGCCAGCGGACGGTGTGCAGCGGAGGGCGTAAAGACCTTCATCGGCGCATGAAATGGTAAATTGTAAATTGTCAAATCGTAAATTGTCAAATTGTAAATCCCTCGACGTAGCGCGAAGCTAAATTGTAAATTGTAAATTGTCAAATTGTAAATTACATCATGTGTGGAATTGTAGGCATATTCAACCTGACCGGCAGTGAGAGCGTCGAACTGCGCCCGCAGATGCTGCAGATGTCGAAGCGCATCCGTCACCGCGGCCCCGACTGGAGCGGCATCTATTCGGGTGACCGAGCCATCCTCTGCCACGAGCGTCTGTCGATCGTGGACCCCATCTCGGGCGGCCAGCCTCTATATAATAAGGATCGCACCCTGGTACTGGCGGTCAATGGCGAGATCTATAACCACCAGCAGTTCCGCGAAGAACTCCGGGACGAATACGAGTTCCAGACCGGCTCGGACTGCGAGGTGATCCTGGCACTCTACCAGAAGTATGGCGAGAAGTTCATCGACAAACTGAACGGCATCTTCGCCTTCGCCCTCTACGACATCACCCGCGACCGCTTCCTCATTGCCCGCGACCATATCGGCGTCATCCCGCTCTACTACGGCTACGACGTGGCGCATCACCTCTATGTGGCTTCGGAGCTGAAGGCGCTCGAGGGCTACTGCACCATCATCAAGTGCTTCCCTCCCGGCAAGTACATCTGGAGCCCCGAAGGCGAGCAGCTGCAGACCTGGTACGAGCGCGACTGGATGGACTACGGCAACGTCAAGGACAACACGTCGAGCATCACCGAACTGCGCGATGCCTTGACCGCAGCCGTCGACCGTCAGCTGATGGCAGACGTGCCTTACGGCGTACTGCTGTCGGGCGGACTTGACTCGAGCGTCATCTCAGCTTTGGCACAGAAGATCAACATGACCAAGTTCGAGAACCGCGACCACATCGGCTGGACACCCCGTCTGCACTCCTTCGCCGTGGGTCTGAAGGGTGCGCCCGACCTCATCGCTGCACGTAAGGTGGCTGAACACATCGGAACGATCCATCACGAGATCAACTACACCGTGCAGGAGGGCCTCGACGCCGTGCGCGACGTGATCTACTACCTCGAGACCTACGACGTCACCACCGTCCGCGCTTCGACGCCCATGTACCTGCTGGCACGCGTCATCAAGTCGATGGGCATCAAGATGGTGCTGTCGGGCGAAGGTGCCGACGAGATCTTCGGCGGCTACCTCTACTTCCACAAGGCGCCCTCGGCCGAGGAGTTCCACAAGGAGACGGTACGCAAGCTCTCGAAGCTCTACCTCTACGACTGCCTGCGCGCCAACAAGGCGCTGTCGGCATGGGGCGTGGAGGGTCGCGTCCCCTTCCTCGACAAGGAGTTCATGGACGTGGCGATGCGCCTCAACCCCAAGGACAAGCTCTGCGGCAAGCTGGCTGGCGAATCGCCCCTGCGCCAGCAGGCAGGCGACGAGCGACAGATGGAGAAGTGGGTGGTCCGCAAGGCATTCGAAGACATCCTCCCCGAGAGCGTGGCTTGGCGCCAGAAAGAGCAGTTCTCGGATGGTGTGGGCTACTCCTGGATCGACACCCTCAAGAAGATCACCTCCGAGCGCGTCACCGACCAGATGATGGAGGAGGCTGCCGACCGCTTCCCTGTCAACACTCCATTGAACAAGGAGGAGTACTACTACCGCACCATCTTCGAGCAGCACTTCCCCAGCAACACCGCCGCACGCACCGTGCCCCACGAGGCATCGGTGGCATGCTCCACCGCCATCGCCCTCGAGTGGGACGCCGCCTGGAAGAACATGAACGACCCCTCAGGCCGAGCAGTGGGCGGAGTACACGAACAGGCATACTAAGCTGCATCATGAAAGATGCAGAGCTATTAGTCAAGAGTCATTAGTTAGGGTGTCAATAACTCCCTGTTTTGACACCCTATCAGTTTTATCAATTATATGGAACCCCTCAAACACGAATGCGGCGTGGCAATGATCCGATTGCTCAAGCCGCTCAAGTACTATCAAGAGAAGTATGGGACCTGGATGTACGGTCTCAACAAGCTCTATCTGCTGATGGAGAAACAGCACAACCGAGGACAGGAAGGTGCCGGACTGGCATCGACCAAACTCGGCGCCCAGCCAGGCGAGGAATATATGTTCCGCGAGCGTGCGCTGGGTAGCGGCGCCATCACCGAAATCTTCGACGCAGTACACAAGAACTTCCAGGGATTGTCACCCCAAAAACTCAACGATGCAGAGTGGGCCCAGGCAAATCTTCCCTTCGCGGGGGAGATTTACATGGGCCACCTTCGTTATTCGACCACAGGCAAGAGCGGCATCTCGTACGTCCACCCCTTCATGCGGCGCAACAACTGGCGCGCCAAGAACCTGTGCCTCTGCGGCAACTTCAACCTCACCAACGTCGACGAGATCTTCCGTGACATCACCTCGAAGGGCCAGCATCCGCGCATCTACAGCGACACCTACATCATGCTCGAACTGATGGGCCACCGCCTGGACCGCGAGAGCGAACGCCTCTACCGCATCGCCGAGGAGAAGGGCCTCCAGGGCACGGAGATCACCCAGTTCATCGAACAGAACATCGACATGACCAACGTCCTCGCCACCTCGACGCCGATGTTCGACGGCGGCTACGTGCTGTGCGGCTTCACCGGCTCAGGCGAGATGTTCTCGATGCGCGATCCGTGGGGCATCCGTCCCGCCTTCTACTATCAGGACGACGAAGTATTGGTCATTGCCTCCGAGCGTCCCGTCATCCAGACCGCCTTCGACCTCGAGGTGGAGCAGGTACACGAACTGCAGCCTGGTCAGGCCATCACCGTACGCCAGGACGGACGCATCTCGCTGACGCAGATCCTCCAGCCCCGACAACTGAAGGCTTGCACCTTCGAGCGCATCTACTTCAGCCGCGGTTCCGACCGCGACATCTACCGCGAGCGCAAGGCGCTGGGCGAACAACTCACCCCGCAGATCACCCGCGCCGTGGAGGGCGACGTGGAGCACACTGTCTTCTCGTTCATCCCCAACACGGCTGAAGTGGCTTTCTACGGCATGCTCGAAGGCTTCAAGAAGCAGCACAACGAGCAGAAAATCGAACAGATCTGCCGACTGATGGAGGACCATCGCCCCACGCGTGAGGAGCTGCGCCAGATACTCCACAACTACGTCCGCTCGGAGAAGGTCGCCATCAAGGACATCAAGCTCCGCACCTTCATCACCGAGGGCAATTCGCGCAATGACCTGGCCGCCCACGTCTACGACATCACCTACGGCTCACTCCAGCCCGGCGTGGACAATCTGGTGGTGATCGACGACTCCATCGTGCGCGGCACGACACTCAAGGAGAGCATCATCCGCATCCTCGACCGCCTGCACCCTAAGAAGATCGTCCTCGTCTCGTCCTGCCCACAGGTGCGCTACCCCGACTACTACGGCATCGACATGGCGAGGATGGAGGAGTTCATCGCCTTCCGCGCCGCCATCGAGCTCCACAAGGAACGGAAGACGGAGTGGATCATCCGCAAGGTCTATGACAAGTGCCTCGCCCAACGCTCGCTCCCTGCCGTCCAGATGGTCAACTACGTCCGCGACATCTACGAGCCCTTCACCCCCGAGGAGATCTCGGCGAAGATGGTCGAGATGCTGCGCCCCGAAGGCGTCACCACCCCCATCGAAATCGTCTACCAGTCGCTCGAAGGCCTCCACCGCGCCTGCCCCAACCATCCCGGCGACTGGTACTTCTCGGGCAACTACCCCACCCCAGGCGGCGTCCGCCTGCTCAACGAAGCGTTCATATCTTTCTTCGAAAAAGTTAAAAGTTAAGATTAAAAATTAAAAGCTAAATGCAAACCAAATACATTTTCGTCACCGGAGGTGTAGTCTCCTCCCTTGGCAAAGGAATCATCTCCGCCAGCATCGGCAAACTGCTGCAGGCCCGCGGCTACAAGATCACCATCCAGAAGTTCGACCCCTACATCAACATCGATCCAGGCACGCTCAACCCCTATGAGCACGGCGAGTGCTACGTCACCACCGACGGCTTCGAGACCGACCTCGACCTGGGTCACTACGAGCGCTTCACCGGCATCCACACCACACGCGACAACTCAGTCACCACCGGACGCATCTATCAAGCAGTGATCGACAAGGAGCGCCGTGGTGACTACCTGGGCAAGACCATCCAGGTGGTGCCTCACATCACCAACGAAATCAAGTCACGCATCAAGGCGAATGCCGCCCGCGAGCACTTCGACTTCGTCATCACCGAGATAGGCGGCACCATCGGCGACATCGAGTCGGCGCCCTTCATGGAGGCCATCCGTCAGCTGCGCTGGGAGATGGGCCGCAATGCCATCAACGTCCATCTGACCTACGTGCCCTACCTCCGTGCAGCTGGCGAGCTCAAGACCAAGCCCACCCAGCATTCTGTCAAGGAACTGCAGTCGATGGGCATCCAGCCCGACATCCTCATCCTGCGCACCGAGATGCACCTCGAGCAGGCACTGCTCCAGAAGGTGGCATCGTTCTGCAACGTCGAACCGGAATGCGTCGTGCAGAGCGAAGACCTGCCCAGCATCTACGAGGTGCCCATCAACATGCAGCGTCAGGGACTCGACGCCCAGATCATCCGCAAGCTGGGCGAAGAGGTAGGTCCCACCCCCGAGATGAAGCCCTGGCGTACCTTCCTGCAGAAACAGAAGGAGGCCACCCAGGAGGTCCACGTCGGACTGGTAGGCAAGTACGACCTGCAGGACGCCTACAAGAGCATCCGCGAGAGCCTCAACCTCGCCGCCATCTACCAGGACCGCAAGGTACGCATCCACTTCGTCAACAGCGAGCTCATCACCCCCGACAACGTGGCTGAACTGCTCAGTTACAGCCCCGCCACCCCGTCAGAGGGGCAATTGCCAAATTGCACATTGTCCAATTGTCAATTTGACGGTGTCATCATCTGCCCCGGCTTCGGCCTTCGCGGCATCGAGGGCAAGATCACTGCCGTGCAGTACACCCGCACGCACGACATCCCCACCTTCGGCATCTGCCTCGGCATGCAGATGATGGTCATCGAGTTCGCCCGCAACGTATTGGGCTATCGCGATGCACACTCGATAGAGATGGATCCCAACACGCAGCACAATGTCATCGACATCATGGAGGAACAGAAGAACATCACCGCTATGGGCGGCACGATGCGCCTGGGTGCTTACAGCTGCGACCTCAAGGAGGGCTCGCGCGTACGTGATATATATAAGGAAGAGCATATCCAGGAGCGCCACCGTCACCGCTACGAGTTCAACAACCAATATCGCGACGAGTACGAGCAGGCTGGCATGCAATGCACTGGCCGCAACCCCGAGAGCGACCTCGTGGAGATTGTGGAGATTCCAGAACTAAGGTGGTTCATCGGCTCACAGTTCCATCCTGAGTATTCCAGCTCGGTGCTTCACCCCCATCCGTTGTTCATGGACTTCATCCGAGCATGCATTGGATGATCGCCGATAGAAAACTAAGCAAATCGTCATTAAATTGCCACGAGATATATTATTTCGTGGCAATTTTCTTTTAAATGCAATGTTTTAAAAGTAATTTGACAGTTGATTGCTAAGAATTGCTAAGTAAAGTAGGCAAAACTAAAACAAAACACATAAAACAATGGCATTTTTCTGCATAAATCGATATTTTTCGAGATATTTTCTTGCATAATAAAATTTTTTGCATTATCTTTGCACCATCAAAACAATATATTCTTTACAAATGGTTATTTAATTTTAAGGTTTATGAGCAAATTGAGATTTGATGCTATCGAAGCTGCTTTCAAGAAGCATGCCGTAGACGTAGAAGTTCCCCCCTGTCGCCCATCAGAATATTTCGGTGAGCTGGTATTCAACCGTGAGAAGATGCAGAAGTACCTTGACTCACGTACACTCAAGGCACTGCTGGATTGTATCGACAATGGCCATCCGCTGGACCGCAAGGTTGCCGATGGCGTCGCTGCCGGCATGAAGCAGTGGGCCATGGAGCATGGCGTCACTCACTGCTGCCACTGGTTCCAGCCACTCACCGAGACCACGGCCGAGAAGCACGACTCCTTCATGGAGTACGACTGGAAAGGCGGCATGATCGAGGAGTTCGAGGGCAAGTCGCTCGTACAGCAGGAGCCCGATGCATCAAGCTTCCCCTCGGGCGGCATCCGTGCCACCTTCGAGGCACGCGGCTACACCGCCTGGGACCCCACCTCACCTGTCTTCATCCTCGACGACTGCCTCTGCATCCCCACCGTCTTCATCTCCTACACTGGTGAGGCACTCGACTACAAGGCTCCACTCAAGAAGGCACTGAAGGCCGTCAACGACGCTGCAGTTCCCGTCTGCCAGCTCTTCGATCCCAACGTCACCAAGGTCATCTCGAACCTCGGCTGGGAGCAGGAGTACTTCCTCGTCGACGACAACCTCTTCGCTGCACGTCCTGACCTCCGCGCCACCGGCCGCACCCTGATGGGTCACGGTGCCAGCAAGGGCCAGCAGATGGACGACCACTACTTCGGACAGATTCCCTCACGTGTGCAGGCATTCATGAAGGATCTCGAAATCCAGGGTCATCGCCTCGGCATCCCGATGAAGACGCGTCATAATGAGGTGGCTCCTAACCAGTTCGAGTTCGCACCCATCTTCGGAGAGACCAACCTCGCCGTCGACCAGAACATGCTCATCATGGGCGTGATGAAGAAGCTGGCACGCAAGCACGGTTTCCGCGTGCTGCTGCACGAGAAGCCATTCGCAGGCATCAACGGCTCGGGCAAGCACAACAACTGGAGCCTCTCGACCAACACCGGTGTCATCCTCTACGCTCCAGGCAAGGATCCGATGTCGAACCTGCAGTTCGTCACCTTCTTCGTCAACACGCTCGAGGCTCTGCGTCGTCATGGTGCGCTGCTGAAGGCCAGCATTGCCTCTGCTACCAACGCCCATCGTCTGGGCGCCAACGAGGCACCTCCGGCCATCATCTCGGCCTTCCTCGGCCAGACCATGACCAGCGTGCTGCGCAAGTTGCAGAACGTCAGCGATGACGCCGACATCGTCATTGCCGGCAAGCAGGCCTACGACCTCGGTCTCGTCGAGATTCCACAGATCTTCATCGACAACACCGACCGCAACCGCACCTCACCCTTCGCCTTCACTGGCAACCGCTTCGAGTTCCGTGCCGTCGGTTCGAAGGCCAACTGCTCCAGCGCCATGACGACGCTCAATACGATGGTCGCCGAGCAGCTCACCGACTTCAAGGCTGAGGTCGACAAGGAGATGGCAGCCGGCGCCTCGGTCAAGGTAGCCGTCATGCGTACCCTCAAGCCTATCATCGGCCGCATCATCGACACAGTCTGCTTCGATGGCAACGGCTACTCTGAGGATTGGCCCAAGGAGGCCGTCAAGCGCGGCCTGGACGTTGAGCGCTGCGTGCCCAAGATGTTCCTTGAGAACGTCAAGCCCGAGGCTATCGAGATGTTCGAGAAGATGGGCGTCTTCACCAAGGAAGAGCTCCATGCCCGCAACGAGGTGAAGTTCGAGACCTACATCAAGCTCGTGCAGATCGAGGCACGCGTACTGGGTGACCTCGCCATCAACCACATCATCCCTGCCGCCATGCAGTACCAGACCCAGTTGCTCAAGAATGTCGCCATGATGAAGTCGCTCTTCCCCGCCACCTGGGAGGAACTCTCAGCACCCGAGATTGCCCTCATCAAGCGCATTGCCGCCTTCAACGCCGACATCAAGCAGAAGGTTGATGCCATGGTCGACAAGCGCAAGCAGGCCAACCAGCTCGAGGATGGCTTCGAGAAGGCCATGATGTACTACGACATCGCCGAGTCGTTCAACGGCATCCGTCGTCCTATCGACAAACTCGAGGAGATCGTCGACGACAACATCTGGCCAATGCCTAAGTACCGCGAGCTGCTCTGGATCCGTTAAAATCCGGAAATCGGTAATCGGCAAATCCGGAAATCCGCAATACAGTCAATGGCTGTCCAATGGTCTCTATTGAATTGGATGGTTTTTAGGATTAATCTTAATTTGTGTCTTCTTTGGTGGTGATTTGGCAATAGTCATCCACGAGGGCAGCCATTGACGTTTTTCCATTACTCCGCATTTTACGAGATGACATCGGTTCGCTCCCCAGGCAAATGCCGGTGCATTCGTCCCCATACAATCCAACTACTCCCCTATCATTAAAACTTTTTTTGCGTTATGAAAAAGATTGAAGCAATTATCCGCAAGACCAAATTCGAAGAGGTCAAGGAGGCGCTGCTCAATGCCGACATCGACTGGTTTGAGTACCACGACTGCCACGGCATCGGCCAGAGTCGGCAGGAGCGCATCTACCGCGGTGTGGTCTACAGCACCGACATGATCGAGCGCATGCACATCACCATCATCTGCCGCGACCAGTTCCTCGACAGCACCGTGCGCGTCTTCCTCGACGTGGCTCACACCGGACAGGTGGGCGATGGCCGCGTCTTCGTCAGCGACGTCATGGACTGCTACAGCATCCGCACCGGTGAGCACGGCGACATCGTGCTGCGTGACAAGAAGTGATGCCACCCTCGTGAAAGATTTGGATGCGATACTCCTTCGAGTACGCTGAGCTAAATTGTAGATTGTAAATTGTCAAATTGTAAATTACTTTATGTTGCTACTTGATGCTACTACTGCTGCTGCGCCTCTCGTCGAAGAGGCGTGCGACCACGTGAATGGTCTTGATACCCTTTGGGTGCTCCTGGGCGCTATGCTCGTCTTCTGGATGCAGCCTGGTTTTGCCCTTGTCGAGGCAGGCATGACACGTGCCAAGAATACCGCCAACATCCTGATGAAGAACTTCTGTGACTTCATGTGCGGATCGGTCCTCTATTGGATCTGCGGCTTCTCGATCATGTACGGAGCCGGCAATGCATTCTTCGGCTGGGACGGCTTCTTCTTCATCGGCGAGGACTCGAACGTGCCTGCCGAGTGTACCTTCATCTTCCAGACCGTCTTCTGTGCCACGGCTGCCACCATCGTCTCAGGCGCCATGGCCGAGAGAACCAAGTTCTCGATGTACCTGGTCTACTCGATCCTCATTTCGCTCATCATCTATCCTCTCGAGGGCCATTGGTCATGGGGCGGCGGCTGGATGGCCGAGATGGGCTTCCATGACTTCGCTGGTTCCACCGTCGTCCATCTCTGTGGCGGTGCTCTGGCACTGGCTGGCGCCATCGTACTGGGTCCACGCGTCGGCAAGTATGACAAGAACGGCAAGTCGCGCGCCATCCCCGGTCACTCGCTGACCCTCTGCGCACTGGGCGTCTTCTGCCTTTGGGTAGGCTGGTTCGGCTTCAACCCTTGCTCCACCGTAGCAGCTACGGGCTATGCCAACGCCTGCTCCATGTCTCATGTCTTCGTCACCACCAATATGGCTGCTGCCGTGGGTGGCATAACCGCCCTCTGCTACACCTGGCTGGTCGATGGCAAGCCTTCGCTCTCGATGGTCTGCAACGGCGTACTGGCAGGTCTCGTAGGCATCACGGCAGGTTGCGACTGCGTCTCGATCGGCGCCTCGTTCGCCATCGGTCTGATCGTATCACTGGCAATGTGTATCTCGGTCAACGTGCTTGACAAGAAGTGCCACATCGACGATCCTGTCGGCGCCGTCTCAGTACACGGTGTAGGCGGTCTGCTGGGCACCATCCTGACTGGCGTCTTCTGTTGCCCCGACATCGACGGTGTCGACTGCGGCAGTGACACACTGCTGGGTCGCGTAGGCGTCGAGACACTCGGAGCCCTTGCCGTAGCCGCCTTCGCCTTCTGCGTCGGTATCCTCATATTCCAGATCATCAAGCACACTCACGGCCTCCGCGTAGAACGCCGCATTGAGGAGGAGGGTCTCGATATCTACGAGCACGGCGAAGCAGCCTACAACTGATAATCGACAGGCTGTTGCCAACGAAACAGTCCTTAATGAATCAGGCTGTTCTGAATGAATAATCAATAATGCCAGCTATCGGCTCTCCACGAGTCAATGGCTGGCATTACTGATTATTGACTATTGTTTATCGATTATTACTCATTTCATGTACTGTTCGAGGCTATTCTTCAGACTTCCACCTTCACCGTTGATGAAGTCATCGACGAGCCAGGTGTCCTGAGCCGCATCGTAGCGCACCTCCACTGTAGCGACGGCAGGCTGACCGAAGTTCGTGAAATCGACCGTTACGACAGCTGTCGAATCGGCGTACTTGGTTACCTTCGTCTCCTTGAGTTCCAGTTGACCGCAGTCCTGCGCATTGATCCAGAAGTCATAGTCCAAGTAGAGATCGCCCGTCGCATTCTGCCTGGCAATGCAGCTATCCAGCAGCGCAGACAGGTCTTGGGTCAGATAGCGTGACATTGGAGTCGCCTCCTCGTCGATAGTGGCAGTATCCGACGCTTGGCGGAAGTACTGTTCGTACATTTCGGTGACGCATTCGCGGGCGCCCTCACTCGAATGGATGGCGGCACTTGCCTCGGCTGCCTGCTCATTGGCAGATGAATGGTCGGTACGCTGCTTGCTGCATGCAGTCAGCATAAGGGCTGCAGTCATTCCCATTGCAAGAAGAATATTCTTTCGCATAGTTTCATTTTTTAATTTTTGTTCATCAATGGGGCAAAGATAACGAAAAAATCCTCTGACACCGCATTTTCGTCAACAGTTTAGCATCCTTTCAACCCAGATTGAAGTCATTTGACACCCTCACTTTGCGAATAACGGCATCACGCTATCTATGCGCTGCACACTTTCCGTCCCCATCTATCGGTCCCGAAAGATATTCTTCAACATGTTTTTGCTATTTTTTAGTCAAATAATTTGGAGATGTCAGCCAAATATACTATCTTTGCACCCGCATTACCTATAATCGTCAACTTCAAAAAGATCAATATACTTATTGTCTTATGCAGAACTTCAAATACTATGCGCCGACACACGTCGTGTTCGGCAAGGGAGCGGAGAATCAGGTAGCCGAACTCATCAGGAAGTACGGCGGGAACAAAGTGCTGATACACTACGGCGGCCAGAGCGCCATCCGCTCGGGATTGCTCGCCAAGGTGGAACGCCTGCTCACCGACGCAGGCATTGCCTACGTCAAACTGGGCGGCGTCGTGCCCAATCCGCGCCTGTCACTGGTGCGTCAAGGCATCGAACTCTGCAAGGCTGAGCAGGTGGACTTCCTGCTCGCCGTGGGCGGTGGCTCGGTCATCGACTCATGCAAGGCGATCTCGGCAGGCCGTCATCTGAAAGGTCACGACGTCTGGGACCTCTACCTGCGGCGCGCCGAAGCTACCCGCTTCATGCCCATCGGCTGCATCCTCACCATCCCCGCTGCCGGCTCGGAGATGAGCGACGGTTCGGTAATCACCAATGACGAAAACTGGCTCAAGAAGGACTACGGCTCGGACGAGTTCCGCTGCCGCTTCGCCATCATGAACCCCGAGCTCACTTATACCCTGCCCGCGTGGCAGACAGCATGCGGTGTGACCGACATGATGATGCACACGATGGAGCGCTACTTCAGCAAGGATGACGACATGGAGGTCACCGATGCCATCGCAGAAGCCATCCTGCGCACCTGCATGACCGAGGGGCGTAAGGTACTTGAGGATCCCGTGGACTACAACAGCCGCGCCCAGATCATGTGGGCAGGTTCCTTGGCTCACAACGACCTGACAGGCTGCGGAACCTCAGGCGACTGGGCCACCCACCAGATGGAACACGAACTGTCGGGCATGTTCGACGTCAGCCATGGCGCCGGCCTTGCTGCCCTGTGGGGCAGCTGGGCACGCTACACACGCGAGGAGAACCTGCCGCGCTTTGCCCGCTTTGCCCGCAACGTGATGGGCATCGACACCACCGGCATGACCGACCTTGAGGCATCCGAGGCTGGCATCCAGGCGATGGAACGCTTCTACCATGAGATAGGCATGCCCACCTCCATCCGCCAACTCATCGGCAAGCCCATCACTGATGCTCAGATCGACGAGATGGCAGACAAGTGCTCATCGGGCGACACCAAGACCGCCGGTTGCCTCAAGGTACTCCACAAGGCAGACATGATAGCCATCTATCGCTTGGCAAGGGGCTAAAATGAAATGAAAATATCATTCCTCATCATTGGAAATCATGACGAGGAATGATATTTTTTATTACAGGCCATTATCGCCGAGTTTGGCGAACATATCCTCAAACATCAGATAAGTATCGAGGCGACGATAGACACGGACTTTTCCATCACCCGACTCGAAGTCATACCGTCCCTGATCATTGACACGAGGACGGGCACGCCACTCATAGACCGACGAACAGGCATCCGGCTCCCAGTTGCTCTGCAAGGCGGAGAGCAGCACCAGCGGACTGTCGCCGAGCACGTAGGCTTCGGCACGTCGGTCAGGACCGATGTAGTTGCCCAACTTGGCGAGCAGATAGTCACCCACCGCACTTCCCTTGAACCTGGTGCAGAGCATGGCATAGCTGATCAGACACTGGCGATAGGCATCACGCGGCACCTGCCAGAGGCTGATGCGACTGTGATTGAAAATCACCTGAGCGGCCTTGATATCGATCGTGGTATTGTATTCTGCATCGCTGCGCGGCGTGGGGATGGTGCCGGGATACTCTTCGCCCCCAATCCACACCAGGATGATGCGTGACTCAATCTGACGATTAATCAACCAAGCCGAAGCTATCTCGGTAAGACCGCCCCCGCACAAGACATAGAGCGGATGCTCGCTGTCGTGACGCATTGCCTCGTCGACAATGGCACGTGCTCCATCGGACAGGATAGGGGTCAAGGTGTCGGTCAATGCCGTATTGGATCCCTGCAGGACTGGCGACGACCATTGGGCACCCATCACCTCCTGCAATCGCTCCACTTCACTCACGGCAACCGTAGCTGAGGGTTCACCCTTCCTGGCCCAATTCTCATCCTCATGGAGGTGAGAACCAACGATGGCCTTGACGTTGACCGCGGTCGATTGCATCATCTGAGCCAAGGCGTAGAGTCCATCCGCATCGCCAGCAAAGTCGTTGTCGAAGATGACATCACGCTTCTGTTGCTGGGCACTGAGGGACAATGCTGTGAATGCACAAAGTACTAATGTGGCAAGTTTCATGGGAGGTTTTGATGTTTTGAGGTTATGAGGTTATGAGGTCTTAAGGTCTTGAGGTTATGAGGTCTTAAGGTCTTGAGGTTATGAGAATTCAAGGGATTCCAAGGAAAAAATCCTTGGAATCCCTTGCACATACAATCAGAACTTGTACTCCACGAAAGCCTCGATGGCTTCATAAGAGGCGAGTCCGAGGTCGTCGTAACGGCGTGCAGTGTCGCGGTTACGATCCTCGGCGCGCTGCCAGAAGAGACGCTCGTCGCCACCCAGGAAGGGAGCAAACTCCATCTGCGACTGGTGCTTGAGGATGGAGTTACGCTTCTCGCGCAGTTCCTCAGGACTAAAAGGCACAGCCATCTCGATGTCCTCAATCTCCCACTCTGCCCAGGCACCACGATACATCCAGATGCGGCAGTCCTGGAGCCACTCGGCACCTGCCTGGCGTTCCATGTCGACGGCGGCGAGCACGGCATCCGTGCAGACGCGATGCGTGCCATGAGGGTCAGCGAGGTCGGCGGCGATGAAGATCTGATGAGGCTGGATCTGGCGGAGCACTTCTGCCACCTTCTCGACATCCTCCATCGAGAGCGCCTTCTTCATGATACGACCCGTCTCGTAGAAGGGGAGGTCGAGGAAGTGGATGTTGTCGCGTACAATGCCGTTGTAGTAACAGGCCAGACGTGCTTCACCACGACGGATGAGCTTCTTGAGCGTAAGGATGTCGGGGGTGTCGGGGTCGCCCTCCTTCTTGTTCATGAGGAATGACTTCACCTCGACATACTTGTCACGTACCACGGTGTCCTGACTGTCGGCGAAGAGCTGGTTGAAGCCGTTGACGAAGTGCATGAAACGACGAACCTCCTCGTCACCGACGGCGATATTGCCCGACGTCTCGTAGCAGATGTGGACCTCATGCTCCTGCTGCACGAGGCGGCGGATGGTGCCACCCATCGAGATGACGTCATCGTCCGGATGGGGCGAGAAGACCACGCAACGCTTAGGATAAGGCAGGGCACGCTCGGGGCGCTGCGAGTCGTCGGCATTGGGCTTGCCGCCAGGCCATCCGGTGATGGTGTGCTGCAGCTCATTGAAGATGCGCAGGTTGAGCATCTCAGCACGTCCGAACTGGGCGAGCAGCGGCTTGAGGTAGTTCTTCTCGTAATCGAGAGTCGTGAGTTTCAGGACGGGCTTATGCACACGTTCGCTGAGCCAGATGACGGCTCGCTTGATCATGCGGTCGGTCCACTTGCAGGTGCGGTTGTAGGCCCAAGGGAAGCGTTCTTCCTCGTCCTCCTCGGGCTGCACGAGCCGGTTGGTAAGATGGAGATTCGGTTTCATTTTATTATTGATAAAAGGGGGTTGATCAGAGGTTGTTCTTCTCGATGTCCTTGAAGTAGCGGTAAGTACCGACCTTCAGTTCATCGCAGGCAGCCTCGTCGGTGACGATGATGGCATGTGGATGCATCTGGAGCGCCGAGATGGTCCACATCTGGCAGACGCCGCCCTCGACGGCAGCCTGGATGGCACGTGCCTTGTTGTGACCATTGGCTACGATGAGCACCTCCTTGGCATCCATGACGGTGCCTACGCCGACGGTCAATGCGGTCTTGGGGACGAGGTTGACATCATTGTTGAAGAAACGGCAGTTGGCGATGATGGTGTCAGTGGTGAGCGTCTTGACACGGGTACGCGAGGCGAGTGACGAACCGGGCTCATTGAAGGCAATGTGGCCGTCAGGACCGATGCCGCCCATGAAGAGGTCGATGCCGCCGGCAGCCTGGATAGCCTGCTCGTACTGGGCGCACTCCTGAGCCAGATCCGCGGCATTGCCGTTGAGGATGTGGACATTCTCCTTCTTGATGTTGATGTGGCTGAAGAAGTTGGTCCACATGAACGAATGGTAGGACTCGGGATGCTCCTCAGGCAGGCCGACGTATTCGTCCATATTGAAAGTAATGACGTTCTCAAACGACACCTTGCCCTCCTGGTACATCTTGATCAGATTGCGGTAGAGGCCCAGGGGCGAACTGCCAGTGGGGCAACCGAGCTTGAAGGGATGCTCGGCGGTAGGATTGGCAGCATTGATCTTGGCTGCTACATATTCGGCTGCCCAACGTGAGAGGGCGTCGTAATCGGGTTCGATAATGAGTCGCATAGTGCTAAATGGGATGGTTTAAATTAGGATTAATCTTATAATTTGTGTCTTGTCTTAATTGCAGATGGTTAGCGATAATGCGGCGCAAAGATAATAATAATATTTAAAAGGTGGTCAACGGGCGCTGCATTTTAAGTTTTTTTAGGAGTAAAGGAAACGCTTGATGGACTTCTTGGGGGTCTTCTCAAACTCCTTCTCGACCAATTCGAAGGCATTGACCTGTGCGTAGACGGGGAAGGACTTGTTGATGACATTGCGTCGCGAATTGTAGAACTTGAGCAGATCCTCGTCACTGGTGAGGCCTGCCGAAGCTGCCACGCTACGGTCGGGATAGATGAGGGCAATGAGACGGAAGTCGCGCTGCACGACGACGCACTCTGCAACGTAGGGCTGCGACATGACCACAGCCTCAATCTCCTCAGGATAGACGTTCTGACCGGAGGCGGAGAGCAGCATGTTCTTGATGCGGCCACGGATGAAGATGTTGCCCACCGTATCCATCACGCCCATATCGCCCGTGTGGAGCCAGCCGTCGGAGTCAATGGCGCGCTGGGTAGCCTCGTCATTCTTATAATAGCCCAGCATGACATTCATGCCGCGGGTGATGATCTCACCGGGCACGTGATGGGGATCCTGACTGTCAATACGCACCTCCATACGTGGAGCTGGCTTGCCGCACGACTGAGGCACGAAGTCCTTCCAGTCGGAGTAGCCAATGATGGGCGAACATTCGGTCATACCATATCCGACAGTGAAGGGGAACTGGATCTCCTTGAGTACCTGTTCGATCTCACTGTTCAAGCCGGCGCCGCCGATGATGACCTCATAGAGACGGCCACCGAGCGCCTCCATCAGACCGTCGCGGAACTTGCCGTTGATGAACTTGCGCATGCCGGGCACCTTGCGCATGGCCTTGATCTTGGCAGAATTGAACTCAGGCAGAATGCCCTTGCGCACAATCTTCTCGATCAGCATCGGCACGACGATGACCAGATGCGGACGGATGTCCTTGAGCGCCTTGAGGATGATGGCGGGGGCAATGGCACGGTTGAGCAATGTGACGTGAATGCCCACCACAAACTCGTACATCAGTTCGAATGCCATACCGTACAGATGGGCAGTAGGGAGCATCGAGAGCACCTCCATGCCGGCACCGAGGTTGGGCAATACCTCCTCGGCGAACGACATGTTGCTCCACATGGCACGCTCGGGAATCATGACGCCCTTGGGCTCGCTGGTGGTGCCTGAGGTGTAGTTGATCATCAACACGTCATCGGGCTGATGGACGCGATAATGGATGTCGGAAGGTTTGAGTCCCTCGGGGTAACGTGACCGGAAAAGGTCGTCGACCATGTCCTGCTCGGCCAACGGACAGATGCGGAGGTCGGGCAGCTGCTCCTGGATGCCAGCCTCCTGCAGGTTCTTGGCGACCTGAGGGCCGACGAGGAGCACCTGTGCCTCGCTGTGCCGGACGAGACGCACCACCATATCAGAGGTGAACTCGTTGAGCAACGGAACGGCTACAGCACCGTAGGTAAAGGCGGCGAGCAGGCCTATGCACCATTCGGCAGAATTGCGGCCACAGAGGGCCACGCGGAAGCCAGGCTCCAGCCCGGCTTGATGCCAGGCCAGATGATAGCGTGCGATGCGGTCGGCCACATCGCTGTAGAGGTAGTCCTGACCCTCGTAGTTCGAGAGCGAACGGAGCGTCCAGTGGGTGCGGATACTGTGCTCCAGGACTTGATTGAGTCGTTTCTTCATATCTTGATAATTTACAAATTGCGTCGGAGTTTTCATTGTGGTATCAAGTAATGTATGTGTTCAGAAAGGATATCCAACAGCGAAATGCAGGGTGTTGTGATTGCTGCGGAAAGGATGTGGCAGGGGCCAGCGCTCATCGGCATTGGCAGAGGGGTCATGTGCCTTGAAGCCCCAGTCGAGGCGGAGCAGCACGAAGTCGCTGATCAAGCGGATGCCGATTCCCCAAGAGAGAGCAATCTCCTTGCAGAAGCCGGAGGTGAACTGACCGCCGGCCTGGCTGTCGTAATCGCGGATGGTCCAGACGTTGCCCGCATCGATGAAAAGCGCTGACTCGATACCGCCCACCAGACGGGTACGCAGTTCGGCAGAGGCATCGAGGCGGATGTCGCCGCACTGATTGAAGTAGTTGTAGTTGGCACTCTGGCTGGCATAGCGACCGGGCCCGAGCTCTCGCACTGACCAGCCACGCACCGAGTTGGCGCCGCCCGAGTAGTAGCGCTTCTCGAAAGGCATGACACTGCTGTTGCCATAAGGGGCAGCCACGCCACCCGCGCCATGGAAAGCAAGGCGGCTGCGATCAGTGAGATAATGGCTGTAGCTGAAGTCGATGTCGAAGCGGGCATATTGTTCGAAGGGTTGACCCAGCAAGTGATAGCGGCCATCGCTGAAACGGGTCTGTCCCAGCAGCTGGCAGGCACCCGACAGGAAGCCGCCAGCCACCTCAGGATTGATGCGGAGATACCAGAGGTCGCGTGTGGTCTGCTGCTGGCGACCCGTCGTGAGCGTATTATTGCCCATATAGAGCGTATAGTCCATACCCAGAATGAAGTGGCTGGTGTAGGAACTGTAGACGATGGGACCCAGCTTCTCGACAATCTCCTTGAAGGCATCGCTTTGTTCAGGCAGGTAGACGTACGAGAGTGAAGCGACATCCCAGACGTGACGCGCCGATGCCCATGAACTGCTCCACTTGTAGCCGAAGCCTCCCTGCGCGATGTTGCGGCTATATTCGGGACGGCTCTGTCTGGCATAGCTGAGCTTGAGCACCGAGGTGGCCTGGCTGCGGCGTCGACGCTCGTCGCTGATGAAGGGGAAGAGGAACTGCGGGAAGTCGATGCTGACCTCGGCGGCATACTCCTGATAGTTGCGGTTGACGAGCTTCTCGACATTGCCGCTCAATGACTCGTAGCTGCCCTTCAGATGGGTGGTCAATGCCTCCGAACCTCGGAAGATGTTACGCTCCTGATAGGTGAGACCGAGGGCGAAGCCGAGGTCGCCGGCAGTGTTGGTACCATCAATCTCGAACTGCACGGCATGGGTGGAGTTGGGAGTGAGGTAGATGTAGCAGTCGAGTTCGTGACTGTTGATCGGTTCGACACGCACGTTGACATAGCGCAGGATGTGGAGGCGCGACAGTGCCTGATAGGTATTGCGGATGGCGCGCTCACTGTAGAGCATGCCGGGGAGGACATAGCTGTTGCGGATCAGGGTGCGGTCGCGCAGGTAGGAATGGTCGCCATCGTAGGTGATGTCGTAACCAGGACGCTCCATGTTGCGTGTAGTGCCCTCGGTAAGGGTCGAGGTGGAGGCGGAGGCGAGCATGTTGAAGTTGGTGACGAAGTGCACGCGGCGGATGTACCACTGCCGATGTTCGCCACTGATGACGCAGGTGAGATCGACGTCCTGACTGTCCTGCAGGGTGTCCGCCAGATAGGAAACGTGTTCGCGGTCGAAATCCCAGAAGCCCTGTTCGCGCATCATGGCGGTAAGGCGGGCACGTTCCCGCTCGAGTTCCTGACGATTGAGCAATTGCTCGGGATGGAGCATGCGGCTGGCGGTATCAGCGTCGACGAAGTGCTGCAGCCTGGGATCCTCGCATCGATAACTGACAGAAGAGAGCACGCGTGGACTGCCCGACGTGACCAGGTAGGTGACCTCCGCCTTGCCGTCTCGGATGCGGGTGCGGTGTGCGACCTGGGCATCGAGATAACCCTTCTGCACCATGGCACGCTGCATTGCCAGGTCGGTGCGGCAAGTGCGCTCCTCGCTGTAGACCGTCGGCGCCGTGCCGAGTCGGCCGCGCAACCGGTGCCATGCCGTCAGCGTGTCGGGATGCCAGATCCATGCCGAAACGGGCAGGAAACCGAAAGTGCGGCGATAAGGCTTCTGGAGCAGCGACATGCGCAACTGGGCATCTTTGGAGGGTTCGCCATCGAGCAGGATCTCTACCTCCTTGACCACCGCTTCACCCGGCGCCACATGACGAGCCACGCGGCAGCCAGTGGCCGACACGAGGACGAGCAGCAGAGAGAGGAGCAATATCGTGATGCGATGCATGGATGGATCGGGTCAATGGTCAGAGGTGCATAAATGCCGGAATCCAGGGGCCAAGAGGAGGCCGAGTTAGGAATTCCGGGCGCTAAATCGGGTGCAAAGATAATGCTTTTTGGAATAAAATGCAAAAAATCGGGCAGAAATTTGCATTTCTCGGAAAGTTTAGGTAACTTTGCGCCCAAAAACAAGCCATTTCGCATGATAAAGATTACTCGAAACGCCTCCCTCCTACCCTACAATACCTTCGGTATGGACGTACGGACGGCCATGCTGATTGAATACGAGACCGAGACAGAACTGGATGAAGTCCTTAACATGGCCGACGTGCGCCAACTGATGCACGACGAGCAGCGTCAAGGCAAGCTCCCCTTCTGGCACATCGGCAGCGGATCGAACCTGCTCTTCACCGCCGACTACCCGGGTGTGGTGCTGCACTGCACTGCACGTGGAATCGCCATGCGTGATGCCTCAGAGAGCGAAGAAGAATGCCTCATCGACGTCAAGGCAGGCACGCTGTGGGACGACGTCTGCGCCTACTGCGCCGAGCAGGAACTCTACGGACCCGAGAACCTCTCGCTGATTCCAGGCGAGACTGGGGCTGCCGCCGTGCAGAACATCGGCGCCTATGGCGTGGAAATCAAGGACCTGGTACTGCAAGTGAAGTGCTGGAGCATCAGCGACCGAACCCCGCAATGCTTCACCGTCGACAGGATGCACTACGGCTACCGCGACTCCATCATGAAGCACGAGGAGTGGAAGCGCAACTACATCGTCACCGAAGTCACCCTCAAGGTCAGCCGCAAGCCCCGCCTCCGGCTGGATTACGCAGGGCTTCGCGCCGCCCTCGGCGATACGCCTACCGTCACTGCCCAACTGGTGCGTGACACGGTCATCTCCATCCGCGAGGGCAAGTTGCCCGACCCGCGCAAGGTGGGTAATGCCGGATCGTTCTTCAAGAATCCCGTCGTTGACAATCAGAAGTTTGAGCAACTTCTTGCCGAATACCCGACGATGCCTCACTACAAGGTGGATGACTCGCACACCAAGATTCCAGCCGGATGGATGATAGAGCAATGTGGATGGAAGGGGCGCTCGCTGGGTCGCGCCGGCGTCTATGAACGCCAGAGCCTCGTGCTGGTGAACCGCGGCGGTGCCGCGCCTGACGAGATAGTCCGGCTCAGCGATGCTGTGATCGACGACGTGGAACACAAGTTCGGCATCCGCATCGAACCCGAGGTGAACTTCATCCGCTGAAGACCACTGTCCGGAGCGCTGAGTCTGGAGTTCCTAACTCAGGAAAATTGACCACAATAGCAAGCATTTTGGGCAAAAACAGAACCGAATTGCAGAATTTTTCTCTATTTTCACGCGGATTTTTTCATTTTTTGCCCGAAATTGCGTATCTTCGCACCACTTTTCAGGCAGTTTCGTATTGTCAAACAGTAAAATTGTAATTTGTCAAATAGTCAAATAATGCACGTACTCAAATTCGGAGGCACTTCGGTAGGCTCCATCGCAAGCATCAAGAACGTCAAGCAGATTGTCGAAAGTCGACAGGAACCCGTCATCGTGGTAGTGAGTGCCCTGGGTGGCATCACCGACCGGCTGATCCAGACCGCCAACAAGGCAGCAGTGGGCGACGAGTCGTTCCGCGACGAGTTCCAGTTCATCCGTGAGCGGCACTTCGACGTCGTCGGCGGTCTGCTGGACGGTGAGGATCTCACCACCATCAAGCTATTCCTCAACCAGACGCTCAACGAGCTGAAGGACATCTACGAGGGCATCTACCTGATCCGTGAGCTCTCGCCCCGCACCCAGTGCACCGTGGTGAGCTACGGAGAACGCATCTCGAGCCGCATCATCGCCACCGTGATACGCGGCGCCGAATGGGTCGACAGTCGTGACATCATCAAGACGCGCAAGGTCTTCGACAAGAACGTCTGCAACTTCTCGCGCACCAACCCCATCATCCTCGAGCGGCTCTCCAAGCCCAATCCCGTCATCGTGATGGGAGGCTTCATCAGCCGCGACGGCGACACCGGCGAGGTGACCAACCTGGGTCGTGGTGGTTCGGACTATACCGCTGCCATCGTCGCTGCCGCCCTCGACGCCGAAATGCTCGAGATCTGGACCGATGTGGACGGCTTCATGACCGCCGACCCCCGCGTCATCAATTCGGCATACGTCATCAACGAGCTCTCATTCATCGAGGCAATGGAGCTCTGCAACTTCGGAGCCAAGGTGATCTATCCGCCTACGATCTTCCCCGTGTTCCACAAGAACATCCCCATCGTCATCAAGAACACCTTCAACCCCGAGGCCAAGGGCACCTTGATCCATGCCAACCCCAGCCACGAGGACATGAAGATCATCAAGGGCATCTCGTCGATCAACGACACTTGCCTGGTCACTATCTCCGGCCTCGGCATGGTGGGCGTGATCGGCGTGAACAAGCGCATCTTCTCCGCACTTGCCGATCACGGCATCTCGGTCTTCATCGTCTCGCAGGCGTCGTCCGAGAGCACTACCACCATCGGTGTGAAGAACGACGAGGCCGACAAGACCATCGAGGTGCTGCAGGAGGAGTTCAAGTACGAGATCTACCACGGCGAAATCAGCTCCATCACCGCCGAGCATGACCTCGCCACCGTGGCAGTGGTGGGCGAGAAGATGAAGTCCACCACAGGTATCGCCGGCAAGCTGTTCCGCATCATGGGCCTCAACGGCATCAACATCATCGCCTGCGCCCAAGGTGCCTCTGAGACCAACATCTCGTTCGTCATCAAGAAGGCGCATCTGCGCAAGGCACTCAACGTCATCCACGACTCGTTCTTCCTGTCGGAGGTGTCGATACTCAACATCTTCCTGACCGGCGTGGGCGTCGTGGGCCGCAACCTGCTCTATCAGATCCGCAACCAGCAGGCCTACCTGCAGCAGCACAAGAACCTCCAGCTCCGCATCGTAGGCCTCGCCAACTCACGCCAGTGCATCTTCAACCGCGAGGGCATCGACCTCGACAACTGGGAGGCTGAGCTGAAGGCATCGACCAACAAGTCGACCCCCGAAATCCTGCGCGAAGCCATCATCGGCATGAACATCTTCAATGCCGTCTTCGTCGATTGCACCGCGTCGCCCGACATCGCCAACCTCTATCAGGACCTGCTGGCACACAACGTCAGCGTGGTCTGTGCCAACAAGTACGCCGCCTCGGGTGACTACAACAAGTACATGGCCCTCAAGCGCACTGCGCGTCTGCGCGGCGTGAAGTACCTCTTCGAGACCAACGTCGGCGCCGGTCTCCCCATCATCAACACCATCAACAACCTGATCAACTCGGGCGACGAAGTGCTCAAGATCGAGGCTGTCGTGTCGGGCACGCTGAACTATATATTCAATGTACTGAGCGAGGAGGTGCCGATGTCGAAGGCGATACGCATGGCACGCGAGGCTGGCTTTGCCGAGCCAGATCCACGCCAGGATCTCAATGCCAGCGACGTAATCCGCAAGATCACCATCCTGGCTCGCGAGTCGGGCTACCGCATCTCGCAGGAGGATGTCGAGAAGCACCTCTTCATTCCCGATGAGTACTTCGAAGGTCCCGTCGACGAATTCTGGGAGAAGATCCCGCAGCTCGACGCCCACTTCGAAGAGATGCGTCAGGAGGCTGCCAAGAACAACGAGGTGTTCCGCTTCGTCGCCACGCTCGACGAGGGTCGCTGCCGCGTAGAGTTGCGCCGCGTGGGTCCCACCCATCCGTTCTATCACCTCGAAGGCTCGAACAACATCATCCTCCTCACCACTGCCCGTTACCACGAGCAGCCTATGGAGATCAAAGGCTACGGCGCGGGTGCCGCAGTGACCGCGGCTGGCGTCTTCGCAGACATCATCGGCATCGCCAATATCCGATGATGACGCTCCCCGTAAGCTATTTACCTCAATTACTTTTGTTGGAATGAAATATCTCATTATTCTGGCCGACGGCGCTGCCGACGAGCCTATTGCACAGCTCGGAGGCAAGACTCCGCTGCAGGCTGCCCATAAGCCGCTGATTGACCGTCTTGCCAAGGAGGGCATCAACGGCCGACTGGTGACCGTACCCGAGGGCTATAACCCCGGCTCGGAGATTGCCCATCTGGGCCTCCTGGGCTACGACGTGGCTGAGGTCTTCGAGGGCCGTGGCTCGCTCGAGGCTGCCTCCATGCAGGTACCCATCGAGGACGGTGAGGTGGCGATGCGCTGCAACGTCATCTGCCTCGACGGCGACATCATCAAGAACCATTCGGCCGGCAACATCTCGACCGAAGAGGCCGACCAGCTCATCCAGGCACTCAATGCCGACCCAGTGATGAAGCAGCTGGCCGTGGAGAACGGCTTTGCCGCCGATGCGGTACGCTTCTATACGGGCGTCTCCTACCGCCATCTTCTCAAGATACGTGGCGGTGACAAGCACGTCCATTGCACCCCGCCCCACGACCGCATCGGCAAGGCATGGCAGGTCGAGATGCCCTGCGCCAGCCTGCCCGGTGGACGCCGCACGTCAGCTCTGCTGCGCGCCCTCATTGCCCGCAGCCAGGAGGTGCTGAAGGACCATCCCGTCAACCTCCGCCGCATCGCTGAAGGCAAGGATCCTGCCAACAGCATCTGGCCCTGGAGTCTCGGCTACCGTCCCAAGATGCAGACGCTGATGCAGCTCTTCCCCGAGCGTGTCCATTCGGGCGCCGTCATCTCGGCGGTCGACCTCATCTTCGGCATCGGCGTCTATTGCGGCCTTGACAAGGTCGAAGTGCCGGGCGCCACCGGTCTCTGGGACACCAACTACGAGGGCAAGGCGGCGACTGCGCTGGAGCAGTTGCGCCAGAAGGACTTCGTCTTCCTCCACATGGAGGCTACCGATGAGGCGGGCCACGATGGCGAAGCGGAGCTGAAGAAGACCTGCGTGGAGTATATCAACGACCGCGTGCTCGCCTCGATACTCAAGGAGGTGGAGCAATGGGACGAACCTGTCCGCATCGCCCTCCTGCCCGACCACCCCACGCCCATCCGCTATCGCACCCACACGATGACGCCCGTACCCTTCCTGATCTGGCAGTCGAAGCCTTCGCAACAAGGCGAACCCGCCACCATCGTTCCCGACGGGGTGGAGCGCTACGACGAGGATTCGGCCTTCGCCGGCGCCCTGGGCCTCATGAAGGAGGATGAGTTCATCCGCTACTTCCTGGGATAGGCAACAAATTGTCAAATTGTAAATCGAAAAATTGTAAAATTAAATAATGAAATATTACAGCACAAACCGCAGCTGCCCTGAAGTATCGCTCAGCGAGGCAGTCATCAAAGGCCTCGCGCCCGACAAGGGACTCTATATGCCCGAGCGCATCCGCCCATTGCCCCAGTCGTTCTTCGATCACATCGAAGACATGTCGCTGCAGGAGATTGCCTTCGAGGTTGCCAAAGGCTTCTTTGGCGAAGACATCCCCGCCGACGACCTCCGTCAAATCGTCTACGACACCCTGCAGTTCGACATCCCCTTGGTCAAGGTCAACGAACAGATCTACAGCCTCGAGCTCTATCATGGTCCCACCTGCGCCTTCAAGGACGTAGGAGCCCGCTTCATGGCTCGCCTCCTCTCCTACTTTGCCAAGGGTCAAAACAACACAACAGCACAACAACAAAACAACCAAACAACAAAACAACCAAACAACGCTGCTGCCCAGCAGCAGATACACGTCCTCGTCGCCACCTCGGGCGACACCGGCTCGGCCGTTGCCAATGGCTTCCTCGGCGTACCAGGCATCGACGTCACCGTGCTCTACCCCAAGGGCAAGGTATCGCTGATCCAGGAGAAGCAGTTCACCACTCTCGGCCAGAACATCACGGCACTGGAGGTCGACGGCGTCTTCGATGACTGCCAGCGTCTGGTCAAGGAGGCATTCATGGATCCCGAACTCAACCAGAAGTTCTTCCTCACCTCCGCCAACTCCATCAACGTCGCGCGCTTCCTCCCTCAGGCATTCTACTATTTCTATGCCTATGCCCAGCTGAAGAAGCAGTTGAAGTCGTCCAATGGTAAATTGTCCAATGGTCAAATCTCCCCCGTGGTCTGCGTTCCCTCGGGCAACTTCGGCAATATCTGTGCCGGCATCTTCGGCATGAAGATGGGTCTGCCCATCAGCCGCTTCATCGCGTCGAACAATGCCAACGACATCTTCTTCCAGTACCTCCAGTCGGGTCACTATTGCCCCCGCGCCACGCAGGCGACTCTTGCCAATGCCATGGACGTGGGCGACCCTTCGAACTTCGCCCGCATCGTCAACCTCTACGGTAGTGGTCAGCAGAAGGCTGAGAAGATTACGCCCGAAGAGGCCCATGCAGCCATCACGGCTGAGATCAGCGGCGCCACCTACAACGACGAGCAGATCAAGGCTGCCATGCGCCTCGCGCTCTCGAAGGACGGCTACGTCTGCGATCCGCACGGTGCCTGCGGCTACCAGGCACTGACCGATGGCCTGAAGCCCGGCGAAGTGGGCATCTTCCTCGAGACCGCACACCCCGCCAAGTTCAAGGACACTGTCGAACCCATCATCGGCCAGGAGGTACCGATTCCCGCTACGCTCCAGAAGTTCATGTCGGGCACCAAGCAGTCGCTACCCATGACGGCCGACTTCAAGGACTTCAAGGCTTTCCTGATGGAGAAACTTTAACTTATTTTGTTTTAATTTTGTTTTAGGGATTTTAGGGATTTTAGGGATATTAGGGATTTTAGGGATTTTAGGGACAATACCTTCAGGATTCGTCCTGCACGACTAAAGATTCCATCTCGTAGGATTCTCAACCGCTGAACATTCGTCCCTAAAATCCCTAAAATCCCCAAAGTCCCTAAAATCCCTTATATTCCTATAATGAAATCTCGAAGCAAGGATGAAATGTTCAGCATGCTCACCCATCTGGTGGGTCTCTGCCTCATGCTTGCCATCTCATGGGTGCTCCTCTGGTTCGGGTATGCCAAGAACTGGCAGAACGCCCTCGGCGTCACCTTCTTCACTGTAGGCATGGTGCTGATGTACGTGGCATCGACGCTCTATCACTGGTGGAAACCCGACACGCGCGGCAAGCTCGTACTGCGCAAGCTCGACCACATCTCGATCTACGTACTCATTGCCTCGAGCTACACACCCATCTGCATGCAGCTGGTGGAGGACGGGATGCTGGTCTGGGGCTGGACGAGCTTCGGCATCATCTGGTTCCTGGCGGTTCTGGGCATCTTCTACAAGGTGTTCTGGTGGATGCAGTACCCCAAGATGTCGCTCGTGCTCTATCTGATCCTGGGCTGGAGCATCCTCTTCATGATTCCCGCCGTACGTGCCTGCGTCACCCCCTTGTCACTCATCTTCATTGCAGCCGAGGGTGCGGTCTACACGCTGGGGGTCTACTTCTTCAAGCACGATCAGGAGCACCGCTACTATCACGGCATCTGGCACATCTTCGTCATCGTCGGCACCTTGCTCCATTGGGCTGCCGTCTTCGTCATGGCATGGCCGGGGGTGGATGGATTGACAGGATGATGGGATAATGAATCACTCCAGGCTTCTGTC
>R14__coassemble_267_pt1 | contig 40935 bp, 22 predicted proteins | sample R14__metabat2_high_PE_017 | metagenome-assembled genome bin R14 | reverse complement strand
CTTCCCCACCGAGGACGTGGCGCTCAACCCGAATATGGCCAGCTCGGCTCCTTCCGTCCACGTGGACGTACGTGCTACCTATCAGTACTAAGATATTATAAGTTAAAAATTAAAAGTTATAAATTAGATTTTGACACTTATGAACAAGAATATATATGGCATCGTCCTTACGGCTGCGACCTTGGGTCTGGCAATGACGGCCTGCGAGGACCAGCCCGAGAAGTTCGAGCTGACCGATGGCACGCCCGTCATCCACTATATCCGTCCGCAGGATGTAGCTGCCAAGGACTCGCTGCTCGTCGAAGCCTACACCGAAACCCCCATCTGCATTGTCGGCGAGAACCTGACTTCCATTCAGCAGATGTACTTCAATGATGTCAAGGCTGTGCTCAATACCAGCTACATTACCAAGAACACCCTGCTGGTGACCATTCCAAGCGACATTCCCGAGAACAATACCGGTAAGATCTACATGATCAACCAGGCCAAGGACACCACAACCTACGACTTCAAGGTGCTCGTACCGGCTCCGGTAGTATCGGCAATGAAGTGCGAATACGTTGCCGTCGGTGAAGAGGCTACTGTCACCGGCCAGTACTTCGTCGATGACCCCAACGACCCATTGACCATCACCTTCATCGGCATCAACAAGTCCATCGACGTGCCCGTCAAGAACATCAAGGAGATTACCGCATCTTCTCTGCGCTTCGTAGTACCCAAGGGTGCCGAAGAGGGACAGATTGAAGTGCACAGCATCTATGGCGACGGCAAGTCGAAGTTCTACTACAACGACTCGCGCGGCATGATCACCGACTTCGAAGGGGAGAACCACGCAGGTCCCACCGGAGTCATTCCCCAGGGCTGGAACATTGCTGCCACCTACAGCACAGAAGGCGGCTGCAGCGGCACCTACGTACAGGTAGGTCCTGCCGAAACCGAAGGCGGCTGGGTAGAGGAGCTGAAGCTCCCCTTCTGGTGCGGCAACTGGAACGGCAATCCAATGAGCATTACCGAAGGTGCCGGCGTGCCCATCCGCAACTTCATCGACGTCAGCGACTGGGAGAACATGTCGTTCAAGTTCGAGCTCTTCATCCCATCATCCAATGCCTGGTCGGCAGGTGCCTTGCAGATCCTCTTCGCCAACAATGGAAACTGCGCCAACGACTCCTGGCAGAACAACACCTACATCCACACCTCGGCTGATGGCGGCCTCGACCTGCCCCGTGCCCTCTACAATCCCTGGGCTTCATCGGGTTCGTTCGATACCGGCGACGAGTGGATCACCGTCACCATCCCGCTGACCGACTTTGTCTACAACGACGACGGCACCAAGGCTCCCACCGGCATGAGCGAAAACAGCTTCGACAGCTTCGTCATGTGGCCTATCAATGGCGGCATCACGGGTATCGCCTGCACCCCCATCTTCCGCTACGACAACATTCGCCTCGTGCCTAACCTCTAAAAAGAATCTACGGTTATGAAGAAATTCAATATCCTTTCGGCCATCTTCATGATGTGCCTGATGACATTGGGCATCTGTACCTTCTCGGCATGCAATGGCGAGGATGACCTCGACACCAACCAGTTCGTCGCAGGTCCAAGCCTCAACGTATATGGTCCAAGCCCCGTGGCACGCGGCGGTGAACTGCGCTTCATCGGTTCGTCACTCAACCAGGTCACCGAAGTCATCTTCCCCGGCGGTTCCTCGGTCAAAGACATCAAGGTCATCAGCGAACGCGAAATCCGCGTCACCGTACCTCAGGATGCCCAACCCGGCATCGTCACCTTGGTCACCCCTAGCAAACAGCTCCAGACCCTGACGGCACTGTCTTACACCGAGCCCGTGGGCTTCGATGAAGAAAAGCCCTTCGAGCCCGCCTTCATCAAGCCAGGCAACGTGCTTAAGATCAACGGTGAGTACCTCAACCTTGTGACTAGCGTCATCTTCTCGGACAATGTAGTCGTGGATCAAGAGGCGTTCGAGACCCATACCCGTAAGGAAATCTCGCTCGTCGTGCCCTACCAGGCCAAGACCGGCGCCGTAACCCTCTCGTTCTACGCTACGGGAGACACCATTCCCAACGAGATCATCTCGACCGACATGCTCGGCGTGGCTCTGCCTACAGTCAATAAGGTAATCAACATCGAAGGATCGAAACCAGGCGACGTGATCACCATCACCGGCGAAGACTTCGACCTCATCACAATGGTGCTGATGCCGAATGACGAATACGTCAACTTCGAACCTATCGACGAAGCATGGTCAGGCATCCGCTTCACCCTGCCTGCTACCATCTCGGCTGGCTACATCCGCGTAGTCACGGCATCAGGTGTAAAGGTCATCGTAGCCAAAAACGGTGTGGCAGAACCCAGCGAACTCGCGGCAACTCCTGCCACCGAGCTACGAGAGGGCGACCTTATCACCATCACCGGCAAAGAGTTGGACGTGGTCACCAATGTCACTTTCCCTGGCGTCAGCGAACCCGTTGCCCTCGAGGAGGGCGGCTCAGACACCAAGATCAGTGTCAAGGCTCCTGCAGGCTTCACCTCCGGCGAAATGCTGCTCAATACCGGCTTCGGCGCCTCATTCCCCATTGCCATCGAGACAGCCAAGCCTCAGCTTACTACCTACAGCCCTGTTCCCGTATCGGCAGGCAACGATTTGACCATCACCGGCAAGAACCTCGACCTCGTCGCCCTGGTTACCTTCACCGACGGACTTACCGTCAGCACCTTCACTGCCCAAAGTGCAGAGTCGCTGACCCTGACGGTGCCCGTTACAGCTGTCACTGGCGTCCTCGGCATCAAGATGGCTAACGGTGAGGAGGTGGAATTCAAGGAACTCACCGTCGACTCGCCCGTCTTCTGCTTCATCCCAGAGATGCCTAATACAGACGAACTCCATGCTGGCGAACTGCTGACCGCCACTGTCGTCAACGCCGACAAGCTCACAGGTGTACAGATTGATGGTACGGACTGCCAGTACATCCTCATCGGCGATGTGCTTTACGTAGGCGTTCCCGAGAAGGCAGGCAAGACTTCGAAACTCCATCTCATCTCATCGAATGGCGAAGTGACCTACGACCTCTCGGTCATTCCTAACACCGAGCAGACCTTCGTGCTTTGGACAGGCGCTGCAGACCTGGCAGGCTGGAGCTGGAACTGGCAGATCGGTGACGGCACATGCGGTGCCTCCAACCCCAAGATGTTCTCTGACATGGGACTGCAAGAGGGCGACCACATCCGCCTCTGGGCTACCAACTACAATGACTGGTGGCAGGTACAGTTCTTCGATGGCCACTGGTCAGGTCAGACCGAAATCGGCACCGCTACGGGACTCAACAACGGCAACAACATCAATTCGGGCATCTATGACCTCGCAGCCAATGGCGGCTACATCGACATTCCCGCCACCGCTACCCTCGTCGAGCAGCTCACCACCCTCAACGATTGGGGCTACTGCTGGATCCTGCAGGGCGAAGGCATCATCATCTCGAAGATCGACGTCATACGCCACATCAGCCTTGAGACCACCCTCTGGAAGGGCGAGGCCGACCTGGCTGGCTGGAGTTGGAACTGGCAGATCGGCGATGGTTCATGCGGTGCTTCCAATCCGCAGATGTTCGTCGAGGCAGGCCTTAAGGCAGGTCAGACCATCCGCCTCTATGCCACCAACTACAACGACTGGTGGCAGGTACAGTTCTTCGATGGCCACTGGACCGGCCAGACCGAAATCGGCACTGCTACGGGTCTGAACAACGGCAACAACATCAACTCGGGCATCTACGACCTCGCTGCTCATAACGGGGCCATCGAGATACCCGTCACCGAGACGCTTGCCACCCAACTGACCACGCTCAACGATTGGGGATACTGCTGGATCCTGCAGGGTGAAGGTGTAATCATCACCAAGATCACCGTCGAATAAGACAGACTGTCAGCGGAGTGGGTCATTCCCCTTTCACCCACTCCCTGACCTTTCGACCAAAAACATCAAAACATAGATCAAAATATGAAAAACTATAAATGGACACCCGCCGTCCTTATTTCCGTCGCTCTGCTCTCGGCTTGTGACGACGAAAAGGAATACGAGATCTACCAGACTCCCGACATTGCTTACGAACAGAACGTACAGTCGATGGAGTTCGCGGGCAATGTCACCTCGGCATACCAGACTCTCAAGATTACCTCGGCAAGGCACACCGTCCTCACCGTCAACAAGGACTGGACCAATCCTTCCATCGTAGAGTTCACTCCCCATTATGACTTCCGCTATGACTTCCTGCCTGATGCATCTCTCATTGACCGCACCACCACCGCTCACATCTCGGTGGATGGAGTGGAGAAGGGTACGCTCAAGATTCATCAGACCCCTGCCGACCCTGGCTTCCTAGGCATAGGCTGGAATCTGGGCAACCACTTCGAAACCTCAGACATGAGTTGGGGCTACTGGGATGGCGCCACCCCCACGGCTGCCCTCTATCAGAACCTCGCCAACTGTGGCTTCAGCACCGTGCGCATCCCCGTCACATGGTCTGCTCACATGAACAGCATGTTCCAGATTGACGCCTCGTTCATGGCAGAAGTCCTCGAGAACGTCGACAACGCATTGGCAGCCGGTCTCAATGTCATCATCAATACCCACCACGACGTATTCGAGACCACCTTGGGTGCAGCTATCGCCTCGCCCGCTGATTCTGCCTATTGGGCCACAATGATTACCAACACCTGGACCCAAATCGCCACCGCCATGGCTGACCGCAGCCAGAAGCTGATATTCGAGACCTTCAACGAGGTGCATGACGGTGACAACTGGAGCACCGACAATGAGGACCTCTTCGAGGCTATGAACAACTGGAACCAGATAGCCGTCAATGCCATCCGCGCTACTGGCGGCAACAATGCCACCCGCCTCATCGGCATCCCTGGCTATGCATGCAACGCTGACATGACGCTCGCTCATCTGGAGCTTCCCAATGATCCTGGCAACAACCTCGCAGTCGCCGTCCACAGCTATGATCCTTACAACTTCTGTATTGAGACATCGACCAATAGCTGGGGCTCAGATGCAGAGAAGGCTGCCATCAAGCAGTTCATGTACAATATCACCGACCAGTATCTCAACAACGGCATTAAGGTCTATATCGGCGAGTTCGGCTGTTGCCAGCGCGAGAACCCCGTATTCGAACATTACCGCCAAGAGTGGCTCTACTACTTCACCCGCATGGCACGCACATATGGCCTGTCGCTGTTCCTTTGGGACAATATGGCACTCGGTGGTGGCAAGGAGAGCCATGCCTATATCGATCACAATACGGGCATGTTTGTCAACGACGCCGCCGTCGATGCATACAAGAATATGTACGATGCATACTTCGTGCTTCCTCCCAAGGAAGAAGATTAATGCATAAGGTTTTGAGGTTGTGAGGTTCTAAGGTTTTGAGGTTCTTATAGCCTCACAACCTCACAACCTCATAACCTCACAACCTCATAACCTCACAACCTCACTATGAAAGAATACGGACACTACGATGACGCAGCCAGAGAGTTCGTCATCACCGACCCAGCCACCCCCTTCCCCTGGATCAACTACCTGGGCAACGAGGACTTCTTCGGACTTATTTCAAACACCGCCGGTGGTTACGACTTCTATAAGGATGCCAAGTTCCGCCGCATCACACGCTATCGCTATAATGGGGTGCCCATGGACAATGGCGGCCGCTACTTCTACATCAATGACGGGGGTACCGTCTGGAATCCTGGCTGGAAGCCTTGCAAGACGCCACTCGACTCGTACGAATGCCGTCACGGCATGAACTACACCCGCATCACAGGCTCGAAGAATGGTGTCCGCGCTTCGGTCCTCTTCTTTGTCCCGCTTCATACCTGGGCAGAGGTGCAGAAGGTCACTTTGACCAACGAGACGCAAGAAGTGAAGACGCTGAAACTCTTCTCCTTCGCCGAATGGTGCCTCTGGAATGCAGCCACCGACATGGAGAACTTCCAGCGCAACTGGTCAACGGGTGAGGTGGAGATCGATGGCTCGACCATCTACCATAAGACCGAATACAAGGAGCGCCGCAATCATTATGCCTATTACTCGTTGACCAACGCCCAGACCAGCGGCTACGACACCGACCGCGAATCATTCATCGGTCTCTACAACGAGTTCTCCAATCCCCAATGTGTCATGGCTGGCCGTCCTTCGATGTCATTGGCTCATGGCTGGAGCCCCATCGCCTCGCATTATGTCGAAGTGACGCTGCAACCTGGCGAGAGCCGCGACCTCATTTTCCTCCTCGGCTATGTCGAGAACGAGCAGGACGAGAAATTCTCCACCGCCGACATCGAGCGCAAGAAGGCAGGCACGCTCATCTCCTCACAGGACTCGGACGTCACGTTGGTCAACAAGGAGAAAGCCTTGGCTGTCATCCATCGCTTCTCGACCGTGGAAGCCGTCGACCAGGCTTTCGGCGAGCTCGCCCAGATGTGGGATGAGTTGCTCGACAAGTATGTAGTCACGAGTGATGACGACCGCCTCAACCGCATGGTCAACATCTGGAGCCAGTACCAGTGCATGATCACGTTCAACTTCTCACGTTCGGCTTCGTTCTTCGAGAGCGGCGTAGGGCGCGGCATGGGCTTCCGCGACTCCAACCAGGACCTGGTGGGCTTCGTCCATCAGATTCCGAGCCGTGCCCGCGAGCGCATCATCGACATTGCCTCCACCCAATTCCCCGACGGTGGCTGCTACCATCAGTACCAGCCGCTCACCAAGCATGGCAACAATGACATCGGCGGCGGCTTCAACGATGATCCCTGCTGGCTCATCTTCGGTACCGTGGCTTATATCAAGGAGACCGGCGACTTCTCGATTCTCGAAGAGCCCGTGCCCTTCGACAACCAACCGGGCACGGAGGTGCCGCTCTTCGAGCACCTCAAGATCTCGTTCGACCACGTCATCAACAACCTCGGACCTCACATGCTGCCCCTGATCGGACGTGCCGACTGGAACGACTGCCTTAACCTCAACTGCTTCTCGTGGGATCCCAACGAATCATTCCAAACCACCGAAAACAAGACAGAAGGCTCGCAGGCGGAGTCGCTCATGATAGCCGGACTCTTCGTCCTGGTGGGCAAGCAATACGCTGAACTCTGCCACCAGTACGGCAAGTTGCCCAAGTATAGCGATGGCGACATCTCCGGGGGCAACCCGATGTATGAAGAGGCTACGCGCGCCGAGGGCTATGTGCTCGAGATGACCCGGGCGGTCAAGGAATATGGTTGGGACGGCGAATGGTATCTCCGCGCCTACGACTTCTACGGCAACAAGATCGGCTCACACGAGTGTGAGGAGGGCAAGATCTTCATCGAGTCGCAAGGCTTCTGCACGATGGCGGGCATCGGCTTGAAGGAAGGCATGGTCGACAAGGCAATCGACTCGTGCAGGAAGTACCTCGACTGCGAGCATGGCATGGTGCTCAACAACCCTGCCTACACCCGCTACCACGTCGAGATGGGCGAGATTTCCTCTTACCCCGCAGGCTACAAAGAGAATGCCGGCATCTTCTGCCACAACAACCCATGGGTCATCATCGGCGAGACCGTAGCAGGCCGCGGCAACGATGCGTGGGAACTCTTCCATAAAATCAGCCCCATGTGGATCAAGGATCAGTCGCTCCATAAGGTCGAGCCTTATGTCAACTGCCAGATGGTGGCAGGCAAAGATGCCGCCCGCCCCGGCGAAGGCAAGAACTCCTGGCTCACCGGCACCGCTGCCTGGATGTGGCTCACCGTAAGCCAATATCTGCTGGGTATCAAGCCTACCTATGACGGTATCGAGATTGACCCCTGTCTGCCCTCTGACATGAAAGGATACAACGTCAAGCGCATCCTGCGCGGCGTGGAGTACGACATCACCGTCCGCAATCTCAGTGGCGCCCAGAAGGGGGTCAAGAAGGTCACCGTCGATGGCGAAGAGATCTGGGGCAACATCGTGAAAGCTACTCCAGGCAAGCACGTGGTGATTGTCGAAATGTAAATTCCGGAATCGCAATTTCAATTTCGTCACAATAGTCAAATTGTAAATCGTCAAATTGTCAAATCGTCAAATCATGAAACGCTTTCTTCCCGTCCTTCTCCTGTTGGCAGGCCTCACCGCCTGTCGGAACGGACAGTCACCCCTCCCCGGCAGTGACGTAATTCGTGTGAACCAAGTAGGTTATTACCCCCAGCAGCAAAAGATTGCCGTTCTCGAGGACTCCATAGCAGCCCTCAGCTCCATCTCTATCACGGATGCCAAAGGTGAGACCATCTGGACAGGCGAGGCCGTGGGAGAAGGTGTAAGTCCATGGTCAGGGAAGCGACGCCTGGCCCTGGACTTCAGTTCCGTCACCACGCCAGGCATTTACACCCTCCACGCCGGTCCATACTCCCAGCAGATTATCATAACCGACCATGCATTGGCAGAACTCACCCGTACTGCCATGAAGTCGTACTATCTGCAGCGTTCAGGCTGCACGATAGACAGCGTGTATGCTGGCATCTATGCCCGTCCTGCTGCACATCCTGACACTGCGGTGATAGTCCATCCATCTGCCGCCAGCAAGGGACGTCCTGCCGGTTCCGTCATTGCATCTCCCAAGGGTTGGTATGATGCCGGAGACTTCAATAAGTACATTGTCAACTCGTCTTTCACCATTGGGCTGTTGCTCAATGCCTACCAGCAGGCACCCGAGACTTTCAATGCCTTGGACCTGAACATACCAGAGAGTGGCAACGACACGCCCGACTTCCTCGACGAACTGATGTACAACCTCGAGTGGATGCTCACGATGCAAGACCCTGCCGACGGCGGCGTTTACCACAAGCTCACCACCCCCAGCTTCGAAGCATTCATCATGCCGACCGAGGCTCATCAGCCCCGCTACGTCGTCCAGAAAGGCACCTGTGCCTCACTCGACCTCGCCGCCACCATGGCGCAGGCATCGCGCATCTACCGGGCTTATCCTGCCTATGCCGAATTCGCCGACAAGGCTCTCGCAGCGGCACGAGCTGCCTATGCTTGGGCCGGCAAGAACCCCGATGTGATGTACCGACAGAATATCATGAACGACGAGTACGACCCCGACATCACCACTGGCGAATACGGAGACGGCAATCCCTCAGATGAGTTCTTCTGGGCTGCCACCGAGATGTTCCTTGCCACGGGCGATGCCGCCTACCGCAAGGATGCCATCAAGTATGCTCCTACCCATTACAGCATCCCCACCTGGGGTCAGCTGGCAGGACTGGGCACGTTCGAATGGATCAATGCCAGCGACGAAGAGATGAAGGTGCTCTTGTCTCCTGCTCTCATCAGCTACGCCGATGCACAGTTGGCAAAGGTGTCTGGTTCCTGCTTCGTCAGCCCATTCGGCAACGAGCCAAGCGACTTCCATTGGGCTTCTATGCCTGAGAGCTGCGCCGGCATGGGACTCTCTCTGATGTATGCCTATGTCCTGACGGGTGACCAGAAGTACCTCGAGGGTGCACAGCAGAACATTGACCACATGCTGGGTCGCAATGCCGTAGGCTACTGTTTCGTCACCGGCTTTGGCACCCGTCGCGTGATGCATCCTCACCAACGCATCTCTGCCTCAGATGGCATCGAAGCTCCGTTGCCTGGCCTCTTATCCGGTGGTCCCAACCCGGGGCAGCAGGACAAAGCCACGGCTCCTGAGTATCCATCGAACTATCCTGACGAGTCTTACCTCGACGACACGAACAGCTACGCTTCCAACGAAATAGCCATCAACTGGAACGCCTATCTCGTAGCCCTCTGTGGCTGGATGGAGTCCGTCGCTCAATAGTCAAATTGTAAATCGTCAAATCGTCAAATTGTCAAATTGTAAATCGTCAAATTGTCAAATCGTCAAATTGTCAAATCATGAAACGCCTTCTTATCCTTGCCGCCGTGCTTATGATGCTCACGGTCTCTTGCAAGAAATCCACTCCACAGCCCACTGACGATCAACCTACCCCTGCACAGTCGCTCATCGCCCGCCTCGACACGCTGCGGAAGCGCGGCTATATGTACGGTCATCAAGATGACCCATTCTATGGCATCACCTGGCAATGGGAGCAAGGACGCTCCGATACCTACGAACTCATGGGCGACTATCCCGCTGTCCTTGGGTTCGACCTCGGCGGCCTTGAGGAGGGCCACGACAAGAACCTTGATTCCGTTCCCTTCAATTGGATTCGTGAGGAGGCCATCAAGCACTATCAGCGCGGTGGCATCCTTACCTTCAGCTGGCATCCACACAATCCTGCCCATCCCGAGCAGAACGCCTGGTATGTCGAGGACACCACCGTCGTAGGCAGTGTGCTCCCCGACAGCGTCAACCATGAGCTCTTCGCGAGCTGGATGCAGATGACTGCCGACTTCCTCAAGACGCTCAAGACCGATGACGGCGAACCCATCCCTTTCATCCTTCGCCCCTGGCACGAATATAATGGTTCCTGGTTCTGGTGGGGACAGAAGCTCTGCTCTGATCAGGAGTTCAAGGACTTCTGGCGCATGACGCACGACTTCTACGAGGCACAACTGCCCGGTCAGATCGTATGGAGCTGCTCGCCCAACCTGCAGGGCGGCTGGAGCGAGGAGCAGTTCCTCTCCCGCTGGCCAGGCGATGACATCATCGACCTCATCGGGGAAGATTGCTATCAATGGGGCACCGAGGAGGATTTCATCTCACAGACGTCGGCCGACGTCGAGTTCCTCAGCCGATATGCCCTTCAGCACGGCAAGCTCTTCGCCATCACCGAATGCGGCATGCAGAATTCCCCCACCCCCGATTGGTGGGGCCGCGTCTTCCGTCCCGTCATCGAGCGGGCCGACCAGCCCTGCTACTTCCTGCCCTGGCGCAACTGGCATGCCGACCATTTCGGCGCCTCGAAGGATGCCTCGACAGCCGATGACTTCAAGGCGTATGCCACCCAGGCACACATACTCTTCCTTAAGGATATCCAATAATTCATCACAATGTCTTTCCTGTCACGCAAAGCACTGATTGAGGCTCGACATGAAGCACTCATCAGCTGCCACAATACCCCTATCGAGGACAACGGCATCATCTGCCGCTACCAGAACCCCATCCTCACGGCAGCCCATGCGCCTCTGCTCTGGCGCTACGACTACAATCCCGAGACCAACCCCTATTTCATGGAGCGTCTGGGCGTCAATGCCACGCTCAACTCCGGCGCCTTGAAGTGGGGTGACAAGTACGTCGTCGTAGTGCGCGTCGAAGGCGATGACCGCAAGTCATTCTTCGCCGTCGCCGAGTCGCCCAACGGCATCGACAACTTCCGCTTCTGGGACTATCCCATCCAGATGCCGGAGGCTTCATCGTCCCCACTCCAGGAATCGCCCGTCCCCGCTGCCACCAACGTCTATGACATGCGCCTCACTCAGCATGAAGACGGCTGGATCTACGGGCTCTTCTGCGTCGAGCGCCACGACGACAGTCACCCTGGCGACCTCTCGGCAGCCACTGCCACCTGCGGCATCGCCCGCACCAAAGACCTGATCCATTGGCAACGTCTCGATGACCTGAAGAGCAATAGCCAGCAGCGCAATGTCGTGCTCCATCCCGAGTTCATCGAGCGCGAAGAGGTAGTCGATGGCAAGCCGACACTCCGCAGATACTATGCCCTCTACACCCGCCCCCAGGATGGCTTCATCGACGCCGGCTCGGGAGGAGGCATCGGCTGGGCGCTCGTCCCTGACATCGAGCATGCCGTAGTTGGTGAAGAGCAGATCATCAATGCCCGCCACTACCACACCATCATGGAGGTCAAGAATGGCGAGGGACCTCATCCGCTCAAGACGCCTGCAGGCTGGCTCCATCTGGCTCATGGCGTGCGCGGCTGCGCCTCGGGTCTGCGCTACGTATTATATATGTATATGACGGCACTCGACGACCCCACACGCGTCATCGCACAGCCGGGCGGCGCTTTCATGGTGCCTCGTGGCGAAGAATATGTCGGTGACGTGATGAACGTGCTCTTCTCCAATGGCTGGATTGCCGAAGGCGGAAATGGCGCCGTGATGCATCAGATGGACGAACGTGTCTATATCTACTACGCTTCGTCCGACACGCGCATGCACGTCGCCACCTCCACCATCGCCCAGCTCGTCGATTACTGCCAGCACACGCCTGCCGACGGACTGCGCACCGGTCTCAGTGTCGAGACGCGTTGCGAACTCATCTCTCGCAACCTCGCCTACCTCCACCCATAAAAACACCCTACCGAAGGCTTGACCGCCATAACCCTCATGAACGAAACCATCCAAACCCTCAAATCCGAAATGCAGGATGTGCTCCAGAGCAACATCCTGCCTTTCTGGCTCCATAAGATGCGTGACAACGAACGCGGAGGCTACTACGGACAGATGACCGGCGAAGGGGTGCTCGTCAAGGACGCCCCTCGTGGCTGCATCCTCAATGCACGCATTCTCTGGTCTTTCGCCGCTGCCTATCGTGTCCTGGGTGACCGGGAATACCGCGACGCCGCCTATGCCCAGTTCGAATACTGCCGCGAGCACTTCATGGTCTACGAGACGGGTGCCTGCTATTGGTCCATCACTGCCGATGGCGAGCCTCTCGACACCAAGAACCAGTTCTATGCCCTCGGCTTCATGCTCTACGGCATGTCGGAGTTCCTGCGTGCCCTCCGCCGCTGGGGATGCCTCCCCGGTACGAACATGGACGAACGCGTCGTCGAGTGCTGCCACCGCATCTTCAATGCCATTGAGCAGCATGCCTTCGATCCTGTCAATAATGGCTATATCGAGGCTCTCTCCTCAGACTGGCAGCCCCTGGCAGACATGCGACTCTCTGACCTTGACGCCAACTATCCCAAGTCGCAGAACACTCACCTCCACATCATCGAGCCCTATACCAACCTGCTCAACGCTTTCCGCGAGGGTGGTTACCTCGAAGCTCCCACCGAGCCGTGCCGACACGATCACCTTGGTCCTCGTGTGGCATACGCTGTGCGCAATCTCATCAGCATCTTCACCGACCGCATCCTCAATCCCGAGACCCATCACCTCGACCTCTTCTTCGAGATGGACTGGACGCGTGGTGCCGGCTGGCTCGAGTCGTATGGCCATGATATCGAATGCTCCTGGCTGCTCCACGAAGCGGCTCTCGTGCTCGGCGACAAGGAGGTGTTGGCACGCGTCGAACCCATTGTCCGCCTCGTAGCCAAAGCCAGCGAGAAGGGGCTCAATGCCGATGGGTCAATGACACATGAGGCCAATCTCGACACCGGTCATGTCGATGCCGACCGCCACTGGTGGGTACAAGCAGAGACGGTCGTCGGCTTCATCAACATCTACCAGCACTTCGGCGACGAGTCGGCTCTCCAGAAAGCCCTGGCCTGCTGGCAGTACATCAAGGACAACCTCATCGATCACGAACTGGGTGAGTGGTACTGGAGCCGAGATGCCAAGCGCCACATCAACCGTCGTGATGACCATGCCGGCTTCTGGAAGTGCCCCTACCACAATAGCCGCATGTGTCTCGAAGTTATCGAACGTAAATTCTAACCCCATCCAATCATCATGAAAAAGGACATCATTCTCTTGACAGCGCTCATTCCCGCCCTCGCCTGGGCCGAGAAGGTCGAGCTCCGCACCCCCGCCAACTCGTTCGTCATCGAGCTCAACCAGGGAGCCGAGCCGCAGTTCCTCTACTACGGTCCCGCCCTCAAGTCGCAGGACATCCCCAACCTCCAGCGCGCCGACGATGCCAACTGGAGCCGCTCGGACCTCTATCCCGCCTATGGCGCCACTCACACGCAGAGCGAGACGTGCCTTGCCATGCGTCATGCCGATGGCAACCTCTCCACCCAGATGCTCATCGACAGTTGGCAGGAGTCCAATCTCAACGACCTCGCCGCCAACGGGCAGAAGCGTTCGGGCCAGCTCCTCACCATCACCCTCCGCGATCCGCTTTATCCCACCACCGTCCATCTCTACTATCTGGCCTATGACGATGTGGACATGATCGAGTCATGGACCGACATCACCAATGGCGAGAAGAAGACCGTCACCCTCACTCAGTTCTACAATCCATTGCTCCCCATCCGTCGCGGCGATGTCTATTGCACCCACTTCCATGGTTCATGGGCATCCGAAGCACAACTCGTCGAGACGCCACTCCGCGGCGGAGTGCTCGAAATCAAGGACAAGGATGGCCTGCGCAATGCCACCACCAACCGCAACGAAGTGATGCTCTCGCTCGACGGCCCTGCCCGTGAGAACGATGGCGCAGTCATCGGCGCCGCCCTCTGCTACAGCGGCAACTACCGCATCACCATCGACACCGACGACTCCGACTACCACTACTACTTCGCCGGCATCAACCCCGACAATTCGGAGTATCACCTCAAGAAGGGCGAGACCTTCACCACCCCTCACTCTGCCTTCACCTATTCCACCCGAGGCACCAATGGCGCCTCGCAGGCCTTCCACCACTGGGCACGCCGCTATCAGCTGCGCCATGCCGATCAGGAGCGCATGATCCTGCTCAACTCGTGGGAAGGCGTCTACTTCAACATCAACCAGGAGGGCATGGACCAGATGATGCACGACATCGCTTCGATGGGAGGCGAACTCTTCGTCATGGACGATGGCTGGTTCGGCGACAAGTACCCCCGCCTCACCGACAACAGTTCACTCGGCGACTGGGTGGTCGACACCCGCAAGCTCCCCGACGGCATCGACGGCCTGCTGCGCGATGCCCGCAAGAACGGCGTCAAGTTCGGCATCTGGATTGAGCCCGAGATGGCCAACACCACTTCCGAACTCTACGAGGCACACCCCGACTGGATACTCAAGGCTCCCGGTCGGGAGCCCGTCCTGGGTCGTGGCGGCACGCAAGTGGTGCTCGACATGGCCAATCCGCAGGTGCAGGAACACGTCTTCCAGGTGGTCGACCGCCTGCTCTCGCAGTATCCCGAGATTGCCTATATCAAGTGGGATGCCAACGCCCCTGTCATGAACCATGGTTCGCAGTACCTGTCGAAGGACGATCAGTCGCATCTCTACATCGCCTATCATCAGGGCCTCATCCAGACCTGCCAGCGCATCCGCGCCAAGTATCCCGACGTCATCATCCAGGACTGTGCCTCGGGTGGTGGTCGAGCCAACTACGGCATGCTCCCCTACTTCGACGAGTTCTGGGTCAGCGACAACACCGACGCCCTGCAGCGCATCCGCATGCAGTGGGGCACCAGCTACTTCTATCCCGCCATCGCCATGGCTTCGCACATCTCCGCCGTGCCCAACCATGCCGTCTTCCGCACCACGTCGCTCAAGCTGCGCTGCGATGTCGCCATGTCGGGCCGCCTCGGCATGGAGATCCAGCCCAAGAACATGACCGACGAGGAGAAGGCATTCTGCCGTGAGGTCATTGCCAACTACAAGGCCGTCCGCCCCGTCATCCAGTTCGGCGACCTCTATCGCCTCCACTCGCCCTATGACGGCGACAACCTCGCCTCCGAGATGTTCGTCAGCGAGGACCGCCAGCAGGCCGTCTTCTTCTGGTTCAAGCTCGAGACCTACAAGAACCAGCACTTCCCCCGCATCCGCATGGCAGGCCTCGATCCCGACCGCTTCTACACCGTCCATGAGCTCAATCGCATCGACCAGAAGCCCCTCGCCTGTGAAGGCCGCAGTTACAGTGGCGCCTACCTGATGCAGACCGGCCTCGAGATGCCTTACAGCCATGACGTAGAGTATTCCAAGCTCAACGACTGGTCCTCGCGCGTCCTCCGCCTCACCGCCGAATAATGTACGATGCCAAATGGTAAATTGTAAATGGTAAAATTGTAAATAAATATGGCAACCATTAAAGAAAAACTCGGTTACGCCCTCGGCGATGCCGCTGCCGGTGGCATCACGTGGAAGGTCATGTCCATCGCCTTCCCCATCTTCTTCACCAACGTCTTCGGTCTCACCTTTGCCGACACCGCCGCGCTGATGCTCATCGCCCGCATGTTCGACGTCATCACCGACCCGCTCATGGGCTCGCTCGCTGATCGCACGCAGTCGCGCTGGGGCACCTACCGTCCCTGGCTCATCTTCGGCTCCATTCCGTTGGGCCTCATTTTCGCCTGCCTGCTCTTCACTCCCGAACTGGGTCCCACCGGCAAGCGCATCTGGGCCTACAGTTTCTACCTGCTCATGATGGCGGTCTACACCGCGGTCAACGTCCCCTACGGCTCGCTGCTCGGCGTCATGACGACTGACGATGACGAGAAGAACCAGTTCTCCTCCTACCGCATGGTTGGCGCCTATGCCATGGGCTTCGTCACCCTGCTCTCCTTCCCTTATCTGCAGCGCTTCATCGGAGGCACCGAGGCACATCAGTATGCCGTCATCGGCGCCTCACTGGGTCTGCTGGCAGCTGTGATGACCCTGGCGTGCGGACTCCTCACCCGCGAACGCCACAAGCCCGTGCGTGCCGAGAAGTTCTCCTTCCATCAGTATGTCGACCTGGTGAAGAACATCCCTTGGGTCTTCATCACCCTCACTGCCGTCTGCACCAACTTCTTCAATGGCTTCCGCTATGCCGTTGTTGCCTATATGTTCACCTATTGTCTGGGAGGTGACGTCACCTGGGGCAGCCTCATCATCAACTATACAGCCTTCATGGCTATCGGCGAGGTCACCTGCATGATCTTCGGTGGCCTGTCGCCCGCCTTCACACGCTGGGTCGGTTCCAAGCGTATGGCATTCGTCTGGTCGGCAGCCATCTGCTGTGTCACCTCGGTGCTCTTCTTCTTCATTCCCATGGATGCCTCGTGGATGTGGCTCATGATCCTCGTCTCCATCCTCACCTCCATCGGCGTGGGCTTCTACAGCCCGTTGCTCTGGTCAATGTATGCCGATGTAGCTGACTATGCCACTGCGAAGAACGGCACCTCCTCCACCGGTCTCATCTTCTCGTCGGGCACCATGGCACAGAAGTTCGGCAGCGCCATCTCCGGCTCGCTCATCGCCATGCTGCTCGGTGCCGCCGGCCTCGTCTCCGAGACCGTTGTGCATGTCGACCCCGCGACTGGTCGTGAGATAGGCGAGAGCATCGTCCACATCACCAATCTCGATGCTGTGCAGGAGATGGTCTGGTCGCTCTTCTCTCTCTTCCCCGCCGCTATCGCCATCATCATGGGCTTCCTTGTCTACAAGTTCCCGCTCAAAAAATAGTGACTAAAAAAAGAGAATAGTGAATAGATCATTTTGTCCACCATGTTGTGACAACGATGTCTATTCACTATTCTCTTTTCATTATTCTCTGAAGAGAATCTCCTTCAGTGCCGCCACCAGCATGTCTACTTCCTCCTGCTGCATCGAGGCATAGCCTACACGCAAACCCCAGCGACCACTTGGCATCGGCACCCACGTCGAAGCAATGCCTCGTTCCAGCAATGCCTGCTCAGGGTTGTGCCCCGTCGTGATCCAAAGTGCCATGCCGCCACGAGGCTTGCGGAATTCCACCTTGTCTTTCAACTCATGTTGTATGCGGTGTGAGATGTAGTCCAATCGCTCACGGTACACACGGCAAGCCTTCCTCAGGTGACGCTTGATTTCACCGCTCTCGGTGAGCTCCAGGATAGCACGTTCCATAATGCCGTCACCTTGTATGTCCACAATCTTGCGGTAGGCTGCCACACGATCCACAACCTCCTGCGACGAGGCAATGAATCCCATACGCAATGCAGGTGCCAGCAACTTGCTGAATGTACCTATATATATATAATGTGTCTTCGGCAACAGCACACTCAGTGGCATCACATGCTGCACGGTGAACTGGAAATGGCAGCCGAAGTCATCTTCCAGCACCATCACCCCATGCTCTATCACCAGCTCAGCCAACCTCCTGCGACGGCTTGGCGACATAGTCACCGTCGTAGGATATTGATAACGCGGCGTCACATAGAGGGCGCGGATGTTGGGATGCTGAATCAAAACCTCAGCCAGCACCTCGGTGTCGATGCCTTCGTCATCGACAGGCACAGGCACCACCTCCAGTCCTGCAGACTCGACGGCTAACCTGGCATTCTGATACGTCGGATACTCCATTGCCACAGCATCTCCAGGTCGATACAGGGCGTGCGCCACGAGATAGAGCGCCTGCTGGCTGCCACGGGTCACCATCACCTCTTCGGGCTGAACGTTGAGCCCTCGCTCATGGCGCACCTCCTGTGCCACCGAGGTGCGGAACTTTAAGTTTCCTCTTGCATCACCATAGCCCAGCATCTTCCAGCGCGCCGCACGGTTGAAGAGTTGTCGGTAGGCGCGGCTCAGTTCCTCGAAGGGAACCAGTTGGGTGTCGGGGTAGCCATCGTTGATCGTCAGTCGCACGGTTGGCTCCTTAGTCACTGCCTCCTGCATAGGCGGTTCCACCATTCTGGCGCTCGACGACTGCAGTCGATGGCTGCTCTGCTGGATAGGCCGTTCACGCACGAAGAGCCCTACCCGCTCCCTGTTCTCCAGCCAGCCGCTGAATACCAGCAGCTCCATCGCCGAGACCACCGTCTTGCGGCTCACGTGCAACTGTTCGCTCATTTCGCGGCTTCCTGGCAACGCATCACCCGTTTTCAGGGTGCCAGTTTCAATTAATTTCTGTACCTTGTCAGCCAACTGCTGATACATCGGAACTTCCTTATTATCAAGCTCTAGGTTTAGCTGCAACTTCCATGGTCTGAGCATCTGGACTCCTTGTTTTTTTTGTTTGTGGTTATCTTTTATGTCGCAAATATAGTGTATTTTTGCACCGCAAACAAATAATTTTTCGGGAAAAATACTTTTTTTGTCGAAAAAACTTCCGACACTCCCCATTTCGGCAAAGGCATTTGCCAATTTTGATGCCACTATTTCGTTCTGACCAAACGTCTACATTATGAATATACTGACCAGATTCATCGACCGGCTCTCCCGTCGGCAGAAGTGTGTTAGCCTTGTCCTGCTGGGTGCACTGGTAGGATGTGGCCTCTTCTTCCTCTACATTCTCCGGGCCCACAGTTATCTGGGCGACGATCCCTCGGCATGCGTCAACTGCCACATCATGTCGCCCTATTACGCCACGTGGTTCCATTCGAGCCATTCGCGCAATGCCACCTGCAATGACTGCCATGTGCCACACGAAAACATTGCACGCAAGTACTTCTTCAAGGGCACTGACGGCATGAAGCACGTCGCCATGTGGGTTTCCCGTAGCGAGAGCCAGGCTCCCCGCGCTGGCGAAGAGTCAAGCGAGGTGATCATGAACAACTGCATCCGCTGCCACGAGAGCCTCAACACCACCCTGGTCTCCACCGGACAGAAGACCTACATGATGACCGAAGTGGGCAATGGCAAGGTCTGCTGGGACTGCCATCGTCAGGTGCCTCACGGCGGCAAGTCGAGCCTCTGCGGCGCTCCCAACTTCAAGGCGCCTCTCCCCGAGAGTCCCGTCCCCAACTGGCTGCAGAAGGCGCTGAAGTGAATGAGAAATTAAAAATTAAAAGTTAAAAATTATAGTTATGGAAAACAACAACAAACTTTCCGGCGGCAAGGCTTGGGCATTGTTCATCATTGCCATGGTCGTTGTCTTTGGTCTTGGTCTGCTCACCAGCGCCCTCATGGAGCGCCGCGCCGAGGTGGCCAGCCTCTTCAATAACCGCAAGGCCCCGATGACGGGCGAGAAGATCCACACCCAGAACGAGGACTTCCGTACCGACTTCCCTCGCGAGTACACCACCTGGCGTCAGACCCTCGACACCACCTACACCGGCATGTACAACGAGTCGCAGGCATTCGACGTCCTCGCCGAGCGCCCCAACATGGTCATTCTTTGGGCTGGTTATGCATTCTCTTGGGACTATACCCGTCCGCGTGGCCACATGCACACCATCGAGGACATGACCCGCACCCTCCGCACCGGTGCTCCTGACACCGAGACCACCGGCTCCAACCAGCCTGGCACCTGCTGGACCTGCAAGTCGCCCGACGTCCCCCGTGTAATGCAGGAGAAGGGCATTGGCGAGTACTACAAGGCCAACTGGGCCATGTGGGGCAACGAAATCGTCAATCCTCTCGGCTGTTCAGACTGCCACGATCCTGAGACCATGGATCTCCGCATCAGCCGTCCAGCCCTCATCGAGGCATTCCAGCGCCGCGGCGAGGACGTCACCAAGGCCACTCCTCAAGAGATGCGCACCCTGGTATGTGCCCAGTGCCACGTCGAATATTACTTCAAAGATGATCCAGCTACCCCCGAAAAGGATCAGTATCTGACCTTCCCTTGGGACAAGGGCTTCACCGTCGAGGATATCGAGGCATACTATGACGAGACCGGCTTCTACGACTACATCCACGCCCTCTCCAAGACCCCCATCATCAAGGCTCAGCACCCCGGCTTCGAGACCTCCAAGATGGGCATCCACGGCCAGCGCGGCGTAGGTTGTGCCGATTGCCACATGCCTTACAAGAACGAAGGTGGCGTCAAGTTCAGCGACCACCACATCGTCAGTCCTCTCGCCCATATGGAGAACTCCTGCCTCGTCTGCCATCGTGAGAGCGAGGAGACCCTCCGCAAGAACGTCGAGGAGCGCATGGCCAAGGCCTACGAGATTGGCCGCAAGTGTGACGAAGAGCTCGCCAAGGCTCACATCTGGGCCAAGTACGCCTGGGATAACGAAGCCACAGAGGAGGAGATGAAGCCCGCTCTGGCACTGATCCGCAAGAGCCAATGGCGTTGGGACTTCGCCCTCGCCAGCCACGGTGCTCCATTCCATGCTCCCCAGGAGTGCACCCGCATCCTTGCCAACTCTCTCGCCTATGCCCTCGAGGCTCAGACTGTCATCACTCGCGTTCTTGCCAAGCATGGCCACACCGAGGAGGTGCCCATGCCCGACCTCTCGACCAAGGAGAAGGCACAGGCTTACATTGGCGTAGATGTCAAGGCCAAGGAGGCAGCTAAGGAGAAGTTCCTCCAGGAGATCCGTCCCAAGTGGCTTGAGGATGCCAAGGCTAAGGGCAAGGTCCGCGACGATGCCTACACCACTGTTCAGATGTAAGATAGTGCCATGTGGAACAGACCCTGGCGTTTCGCAGAAGGCACAGCCATTGCTCTCGGGCTCATCATTGTGGGACTGCTCTTGCAGTTCACTATCGGAGCTATTGATTGGTTGCTCATTGCCTTTCCCCTCAACGCGTTTTTGTTAGTTATATACTTGCTTGTGCTCGGTGTACTCTACACCGTGCGCAAGCGCTTTTATGTCGTAGAGTGGTCCATGACGATGCACTGTGCCGTACCCGCCCTCGTGGCTGGCGTATTGGTCACGCTGCTGATGGGACTCTTCGGCTGGGACTCGATGCTTCGCTCCTGGCCCTTCGTGCTCATCTACATCTGGCTGATGAGCATTCTGGGGCTCACCACCATCCATCGTCTATGTCACTTCAGTCAGGGCGGCTGGCTGCGCAATATCTGCTTCATCTGCAATCACACCGGCCTCTTCATCGCCATGGTCTGCGGGACACTCGGCTATGCCGATATGCAACGCCTCGAGATGACGGTCAAGGTCGGTTCGCCCGAATGGCGTGCAGTGGACAAGATCCACACATCAGGCACCGAAGTCCCCCACCCAGAACCGGGTGCTCAGAATCCAGCTCTCGTCAAGGAATTGCCTCTCGCCATCGAACTTCACTCCTTCACCATCGACGAGTATCCGCCCAAGTATGTCATTATCGACAACGAAACGGGACAGGTCCTCCAGGATTCTCCCTGGACGATCCAGGCGGACACCGTCCTGGAATATGCAGCCATCGTCTATGGTGCCAAGGATCGAGAGGGCAACGACGTCACCCGCTACACCGAGTGGCCCTCGATGGGAGCCACCACCGCCTCCCACATCATCGCCCACAAGGAATCCTCACAACCTCACGACCTCACCACCGTCTCCGGTTGGGTCAGCTGCGGCTCCTTCATGTTCCCCTACCGCGCGCTGCGCCTGGATGACCAATGTTCCGCAGTCATGCCCGAACGCGAACCCCGCCGCTACGCTTCGGAGGTCACCGTCTACACCGAGGCCGGCGAGAAGGTCGATGCCACCATCGAAGTCAATCATCCACTCGAGGTCGAGGGCTGGAAGGTCTATCAGCTCTCTTACGACGAGGCGCTGGGTCGCTGGTCTGACACCTCGGTCTTCGAGCTCGTACGCGACCCATGGCTCCCCTATGTCTATGCCGGCATCTTCCTGATGCTTGCCGGTGCCGTACTGACGTTCCTCACGGCAGGCAAAAATCGCAAATAGTCAAATCGTCAAATCGTCAAATCGTCAAATTGGTCACCTGGTCTCTCTTTCCCTACTTCGCCCTGCCCTCGGTACTGCTGTGGGCGCTGGGTGCCTACTATGCCCTGCGTGAGCGGCGCGCCCTCACCTGGCTCTGTACGCTCACGGGCATCGTCATCTTCTTCGCCTTCATCGTCGGCATGTGGATCAGCCTCGAGCGACCACCGCTGCGCACGATGGGCGAGACGCGCCTCTGGTATTCCTTCTTCCTCCCCGTCGCTGGCATCATCACCTGGAGCCGCTGGCGCTATCGCTGGATACTCAGTTTCTCGACCTTGTTGGCGCTGGTCTTCGTCTGCGTCAATCTCTTCAAGACCGAAATCCACAACACCGCCCTTATGCCTGCCCTCCAAAGCCCCTGGTTCGCTCCGCACGTCATCGTCTACATGTTCTGCTATGCGCTGTTCGGTGCTGCCTTCATGATAGCGCTCTATATGCTGTGGGCGCGTCGCGCCGCCGACCCGACGACGCCTGGGCAGACAGGCGACGCTCCAGCCGACCTGCAGCCGGCACCAGCGTCAAGCCTCTGGCAAATGCAGGACAACCTCATCTACGTCGGTCTCTCGTTCATGACTATCGGCATGCTCTTCGGTGCCCTTTGGGCCAAGGAGGCATGGGGCACCTATTGGGCTTGGGACCCCAAGGAGACCTGGGCAGCCATCACCTGGCTGGCATGGCTCGTCTACGTCCACCTCCGCAGGACCACTGGCTCGCGTCTGCAGCACACCTTCGCCCTCTGGTGGGTCATCATTAGTTTCTGCTGCCTCCAGATGTGTTGGTGGGGCATCAACTACCTTCCCTCAGCACAGGGCAAGAGCGTCCACACTTACAATATGAAGTGACGATTCCTACAGCAGTCTTGAAGACAAAAATGACCCTCCTTCTGTCCATCAGAGGGAGGGCTCATTGATTATGCAGAGTTACGATAGCCTATCGGGCTATCAGAGGTCGAAGCGATAACCGAGGGTAACGGTGAAGTAGTCAGCTCGTACATCCCAATTGCTCCAGTAGAGAGATGCGCCGTCCTCGATGGCCTTGTTGAGACCGTAGTGGTAGAGGAAGTTGGCAGTCCAGCCACCATAGCAGAAGCCGAAGCCTACGGGGATGTACATGAGGTTCTTCATGTCGCATGCCTTCTTGACATCTTCACCGTCAATCTTGGCTGAGGAGAGCACACTGTACTGGAAGCCTGCCTTGACGAACCAGTTGCGTGCCGAACCGAGGTAGAAGTTGAGCATGACGGGGATGTCGATGGTCTGAATGTTGAGATTCTTGATGTCGCTGTCATCGCTCTTGCCTGCCTGGAAGTTGTAGAAGACACCGACCGAAGGAGCGAAGACCGAAGTGGTCTGATGCTGGAGTTCAATACCCGCACGGAAACCCGTCGAAGTATTCTGGGGAGGAGTATGCAGACCGCTGTTGCAGGAAGTGCTCCATATAGACTCGGTGAGACCCACCTGTGGAGTGAGGCTGAAATGACCCACTTCGCTCTGGGCCTGTGCGCATACCATCATGCAGACGGCTGCAAGGGTAAGGATGATTTTCTTCATAATTGCTTATTGTATTTAGTTAGTTGATAATGGAAAACTGCCTCCCCGATGGGAGACCCGAATTCCGTTGATTGTGGTGCAAAGATAGTTATTTTCGGGCAATGATTCGCCCCTTTTCGCCCTGCTTTTTTATTTCCAACGATATTTTAATCGCATTTCGCCCGCTTTTGGAAACAGCAGAAGGCAATACGGAGACCCGAACAGCACCCGTCTGTCACCACGACAGGCGAGTGCTTCACTCTATATAAATATGTTAGGGAATACTTGGCTGACGCGCACGGCTCATCGGACGAAGATGACGCGATGACTGGCATCGATGACAAGACCTCGGTGCTGAACGGCGGACGGCTGCAGACGTCCGGACAAGTCATAGCATGCCGTAGCCGTCGTAGCATCTGTCTCAATCTGCCGAATGGCGGTCTCTCCCGTGAGATTGCACTGTGTGGCATGAACCACAAGGCGGTCGTTGATGTCTTCGTGATGATCGGTGACGAAGGCGATGATGTGCATCCTTGATGCATCCCAGTCACTCGGCAAGACAAGGGTATAGCTTTGGACCGAAGGCTCAGCGCTCAAGGATATAGGGTCGCCCCAAGTGGCAGTGACGAACTGACGGATCACGTCGTTGTGGGTATAGACCGTCGCCGAACCGCTCTGGTAGCCCTGCAAGCCATCTTCGGTCAGGAAGAGGTTCAGCTGCGGATATGCTGGCTGTTCGAAGCCTGCGAGAGGGGTGACGACGGCAGTGATGCCAAGTTCGCGCGAAGCAGCATCGTAGGTATAGCTGAGCTCGATGTCAAGCGGAGAATACTCCGCCTCTGCGGCACTGACGATACGGTCACAGAGTTCGTCGCTGCTGGGATGGAAAGCAGGGCCAGGCGATGCGACGCCATTGCCATTGCCAGCGCCCAAGTCGCTGCAGTTGCGACGATCGACCATCGCTGCCGGAGCATAAGTGGAACCGCCAGCATTGTAGAAGGCGAGCATCTGTTCACTGTCAGCGACCGTGTAGTCGTCAGTATAATAACCCACATGGTGGGCAGCGCTGACAGCCTGCGGATGATGTGCAAGGACACGCTCCCAGATGGCATGACCCGTAGGGCAATTGACGCATTTGGCTGTGGTGAAGAACTCGACAAGCGGCCGATGCTGCACCAGCTTGCCATAGACGGTAACGTGAGTGGTGAGTGAGCTGTTGTCGAGGTAGTCGTCAGCCTCTCCGTTAATAGCAATGAGGGTAGCGGTAAGGTCATACTGCCCTACCTCACCGATGGCATCGAGCATGACGCCGAAGGTGCCTATCTCGCCGGGGAGCACCTCACTGGTCTGCGCCTCTGCAGTGCGCATTGTGCCATCGGGATGCTGGTACTGGAGAGTGAGCGTAGTGGCGAGGTCGGGCGTATTGTTGCGGAAACGACCGGTAAGTTGGTAGGGCTCACCCTTGGCAGCCGTTCCACCAGCGAGGGTGATGAGATGGGCATCGTGATGGGCATAATGCTGATCATCGACTGTCGCCTCGATACAGATTGAAGCATTGGCACCGACGAGCTGCTGCCACTCCCCTCCCTGTGTCTTGACCCAGTTGACCCCTGCCTCATATTCGCCCGAGCAACCGATGATGCCGGAGCGTGCAGCAGTGAAGCCGACATAGAGATCCTGCGTGCCAATGGTGACGACGTCGGAGAGTTCGATATCATTCCAACCGGTGTAGAGGCTCTTGAGCGTCTTGCTGACCAACGGTGCTGCCGCAAGGTCAGTGGTCAGGAAGACGGTGACATTGGTTGCATTGGCGGTGATGCCGATGCGGAGGCTGGTGATGCCGCAACCTTCGTACATCCAGAAAGACGATGTGGGCAGCAGGATGGCGCAGGAGGTCTCGTTGCTGCTGTCGAACCCCTGATCAGAGAGAGAGGTCTCCACCTCATTGCCGTCGGCATATCCGAGATAGAGTTCGTCAGCACGAGTCTGGAATACCCAGGAGAGGATGAAAAGAAAAGAAAATAGGAATCGTTTCATAAATGGACACAGAATGGTGAATAGTGAATAGAGAATGATGAATAGATTATTTGGTCCGCAGTGTCGCGACGACAAAGTCTATTCTCTAATCTCTATTCACCATTCTCCAATGAACTATTTGATTACTTCACGCTGAAGGTTACCACCCTGTCGGCAATACGCAGCACGTACGAGCCAGCAGCAAGCGATACGTCGTAGGTATTGACTCCGACGCGTGCCTTCTCCTGAAGCAGGAGGGCTCCGGCGACATCGTAGAGCTCCACCTCACCCGATTCGGGTGCAGTGATGCAGAGACTGCGGGTCGTAGCGCTGAAGCGGAAGCCCACCTCCTCGATGGTCTCCAATCCAGTGAGCCTGATGGCATCACTTTCGGCGGCTTTCGATTGACCCGAAGCATAGACAGCCTTGACGGCATAGACGTAGCTGCCATCCTTGAGCGTACTCCAGAGGGTATCGACATAGCGAGTATCAGCGATAGGCTCGGCGGTAAGCTTGGTCCAACGGTTCTCCATGATCTGGCTGGGGGTGTGACGATAGACGAGGTAACTGATGCTGCTTGCCGCCTTGGCCCGGTTGGGAAGCGTGAGGCTTTCCGAATCCTGACCCATCGGGAGTGCCGAATTCCAAGGAGCGACGATGAGATCCTCAAGGTCACCATTGAGCTGAAGGTCTTCCGACTCCACATGCTCATCATAGGCAGTGGCACCGTCGAAGGTGCGGGCGTGACGCGGTGCACCCTCCTCCTCTGAGAAGTCCTCACCGTAAACGTGGAGGATGAAGTTGTAACTATAGCCAGCCTGGTTGAGCGGATACCAAGAGCCCTGTGAGGTGGCGCCGACATCACCCTTGTTGGCCTCTGCGGGACCACGGTCAATGGCGGCAGGATAGCCAGTGCCCGTGTACTCATATCCGAACATCAGGTAGTCCTCGCCATCGACGTAGTAGGGCTCGTCGAGGGTGATGGTGTTCCAGGCATTCTTCTGGTACGACTCGACCTTCTGACTGTATACCTCGGTGAGTGATTCGCCACGCCAGATCTTGACGTAGTAAGTACCGTCAGTGGGTGCATACTTGTCGCTGTCCTGGACAGCATAGTCGAGCACAGGGAAGCGAATCTGAGTGATGGTGAGTCCCTTCATGCCGAGTTCCTGCTGGTCAAGGATGTTATACACATGACCGACGCCGAAGAACGAGCCATTCATCGAGAAGGCTGCATAGACCTCGCCATTGTCCCAGTGGAACCAACCTGGGCTGGGCACATAGGTATTAGGCTTGTGCCAGGTGACGACGGCATTGTTGTCATCATCGATCTTGACCTTGACGCCGACAGGAGCATAAAGGATCTCCTGCAGGGTAGCCGAGAGGTCGGAGATGGACTCGGCAATCTCGACCTCGGCGGTGTAGGTCTGGTAATCCGCAAGCTCGATGGTGAGGGTGTAGGTGCCGAAGTAGACGCCGGGGATGGTGACCACAGAGCCCTCGCCGCGCAAGGTGGCTGCATAGCGGTTGGCTTCGTTCTGGAGGGTGACGTAGGCACCGGTGGCGGGCTCGTCGTTGTTGGTCAGGACGGTGAGGTTGACGAGTGAGGTCTGGCCCTTCTCCAGCAACTTGCTATAGACAGGGGCGGACTCGACCTCGCCATTGTAGATGGCCTTCACGACGTAGTAGTAGTTGCCATCGGTGACCTCTGGCCAGGTGCTGTCAGTGTAGCTGGTGGCGGTGATGGCCTCGGGGGTGAGGCAGGTCCACTGGCCGCTGTGAGTACGGGCTGCCTCGGTGGTGCGCCAGAGCTTATAGCTGATAGGCATGGCCTCGTCAGCGGCCTCACGGGCTGCGGCACGGCGGCTGCCACCTACGACGAGGCGCTGGCTGCTGGTCTCAAGGTCGGCGGGATCGATGACCTCAGCAGGCTCGTCGGTGATGAAGGTGCGGATGCTCCAGTTGACACTGTACTGAGCGGCGCTGGCCTCGTAGAAGGTGTGCCAGCCATCGCTGTAGTACATCACGTCACCTCCCTCGACGCGCGGTCCGTCGTCGATACCGGCTGGATAGTAGCCAGCCTCATGGTCGACGTCGTAACCAAAGACGTAGCTGAGGTATGGATCGAGGAGCAGGGGCTCGTCGAGTCTGACGGCCGTCCACTCGCCACTGGTCTCGATGTCGACAGGCTGACTGTAGATCTCGAACTCATTCTTCTCATTGCCTGCCCAGACCCGGATGGTGTAGCGACCGGCCATGTAGGTGTGGATGGCAATGTAGGAGACGTAGAAGTCGGAGTGAGCGAAGGGCTCAAGCTCAGAGGGAGTGAAGCGCTGGCCGCACATGATGTTGCCTCCCGAGTTGTAGCCGATGCTGGTGGTGGTGGTGCTAATGGCGCCGTCCTTGTGCAACCACTGACCCTGCGAATTGCTGGGGGCAGCCCACGAGAGCTGTACGTTCTGGACATAGTCAGTGGCCTGAAAGACCTTAGGCACACGGGCATCGACGAGGAGCTGCTGATCGGCAAGCTGGATGCTGTGTCCATCGACGAGCACAGTGGTCTGGAGAGTCTCGTAGTAGGACTTGCGGATCGAATAGGTGTAACGGCCGAAGTAGACGTTGTCGAAACGGACATTGCCCTCGTCATCGACAGTGGCCTCATAGTAGCCGGTGGAGTTCTCGAGCGAGGCGATGGCACCGGCCGGCGAGGCGGTCTGTGCAGTGACGTGGCCGCTGACGGTGGCGTAGCGTCCCTTGTCGAGGCCATCGGAGAAGGTGGCTTCGGACATCACGTCGCCAGTGAAGACCGAACGGACGGCATAACGATAGATGGTGCCCTCAGGGAGTGAAGCATAGGACTGATCCTGGAGCATGAAGGCGCTGACAGGCTGAGCAGTAAGCAGGGTCCAGAGTTCGGGCTGCTGCTCCTGACCATTCTCAAGGCGCCAGACGTTGTAGCCGAGCGGCTTGGTGCTGTCGGGCACATCAGCTGCCTTGGCGCGACGTGCGGCACGAGCCTGGGCAGCCTCCAGCCGCTGAGCATCATCGGTGAGCTCGAAGCCGTAAGCGGCCTGCTGACCGTCGGCACGGATGACACCCTCGACACGCTGATCGGCAGGGTTGTGGATGGCAATGCGACGGGCTGCCTCGGCCTGAGCCTCCTCGCCATAGTCGGGAGCAAGCTGAACGGGACGGTCGTTGGCTGCAACGGCACAGTAGGTGCGGATGAGCCAGTTGTAGGCCATGGTCTCGACAAGGTCATGGGCGGTGGTCCAGACGTTGGAATCATCATCGAACATCACGTCACCACCAGCCATCAACGGACCGTAGTCGAAGGCGACAGGACGGGCACCAGAGTTCTGGCTGACGTGGAACCCGACGACGAGGCTCTTCTCGAGGTCGATGCGGTAAGGCGTATCAAGCTCAATCTCCGACCATTGGTCATACTGGGTGATCTGGACATCCTGGCTATAGACCTCCGACTCGGCGCCTGCTACACCCTGCCAGACCTTGAGCACGAACTGGGCGGCAGCAGCGGCATAGAAGCGAACCTTGGTGATATAGAGGCCATCAGCGAGACCTTCGGCAGCAAGCTCGGAGGGGAGATAGCGCTGACCGACAGCATACTCATACTGACCGCCGAACGAACCGACAGCATCGGTCTGATCCTTCTTGAGCCAATGGGCAGCGATAGGCAGGGTCCAGTCGACCTGAGCGCCTCCGGTGACTTCGGCAGCGGTGACGGTGGCTGGCTGCGAGGCCTCCTGGGCAAGGACGATGGTACCGAGGTCAACATGGACGGCGGCCACCTGGAGGGTGTCAGTGTAGTCCTGATAACCTACGCAGGAGACGGTGAGCAGGTAGGTGGCATTGCCCCAGACCTTATCGAATTGGAAGTCACCGGACTCGTCGGTCGAGGTGCTGTAAGCAGAATAGAGCGAGAGGGCGACCTCGGCTCCAGAGAGTGGCTGGGTGGCGTTATCAGAGCCTACGACATGACCGCTGACGGTGACCTGAGGCTTGACGTCGAGCGTGAAGTCCTGCTGGATGCTGCCGTCGGCTACGACCTGAACGGTGGCATGAGCGGTCTCATAGCCCGACTTGGTGACAGTGAGATGCTGCTCGCCGGCATTGACGTAAGGCAGAGAGTACTTGCCCTGGGCATCGGTGAGGGTGGAGCCGTTGGTACCATCGACACGGACGCGGGCATTCTCAAGTGCCTTGCCTCCAGTGGTGACGGTGCCGCTGATGGCGCCCTTGCCGTTGACATCGACGTAGAACATCGCATTGGGTACATAGTCGGAGAAGCGGCCCTCAGTCTGGTCGGGATCGAAGGGATCGAATGCGGCATACCACTCCTTGTACCAATAGCGGGTGAAGGAGGCGCCGAGGTTGGTGGCATAGGTGCGCATGCCGTAGCCATCGCTGAGAGCATACATGTCGTGATCGCTGACGACGAAGACGACGAGGTTGCCGCCCTGATAGTCGTAGGGATGCTGGAAGGGGATGACTAGGTCCTTGATGCCATAGGTGAGGTCGATGCCGCCATCATAGACGAGCTGGAGCTCGGAGGCGGGGATCCAGCCAGCCGAGAGGTCGTAGCGTGAGGTCTCGCCCATGTAGATCTGGAACTGCACGTCATAGTAGTCACGTTCATGCCCGAAGTGCACCTTGTATGCCATCGAGTCGATGCGGCCGGTGACGCCCTCCAGCTGAGAGGCGGGATAGACGGTCTCGTTGAAGATCTGGCCGAAGTAGGGGAAGGGGAACTTGTCCATGAGGTTCTGCTCGGTGCCGACATTCTGGGCAACGTGACCGAGGGGGAGCACGTCCATGTGCTGCACGGCAGAGAGGTTATTGCCCGGCTGCGTGTCGGGATTGTCCTCCTTGAAGGTGATACGGGCGTAGTACTGGAAGTCGCCCACCTCGGTGGGGGTCCAGGTGAGGGTGGTGCTGTTGCTGACACCGGCATTGACACCACGGGCGACACTCTTGGAGGCAAGGACGTTGCCACTAAGGTCCACGAGCTCGATCTTGAAGTTCTTGCACTGGGCGCTGCCTGCGTTCTTGTAGCGGACTGAGGTGCTCAGTTCGGTGCCGACGGTGACGGCAGTGGTCATGTTGTCCACGCCGAGCACCTCCATGTCGTTAGAGGTGACATGCTCCACCTTGATATCGTCCATCCAGAAGCGGCTGGTGAAGGTGGGGGCATAGAAGCCGATGTAGCCCGCCGAATAGCTGGCCTCGGCCACGAAGGTGGCAGAATACTCGGCATAGGAGGCATTGGTCGTGATGTCGTCGAAGCCACAGCCCAGATAGCGCATGGCAGCCTCGGAGCGGTCCTTGCCATAGTAGATGTAGAGCTGCTCGGTGGCGTAGAGATTGGCGTTGGCCCAGAAGGTGACGCGATAGGTCTCGCCCTTCTCGATCTTGACAGCCGGTGTGAAGAGCAGGTCCTTCGACTCGAGCTCGGCATTCCAGAAGTCCGAGACGAGCGCCTTGGGGGCATTGTGGCCACGGTCATCGCGCTCCACACGCCAGCCCTCGCCGTCTCCATTGGTGTCGAGGATGGTCCAGAGGCTATTGGTGGCATCGTCCTCGAAGTCCTGGATGAGGGGGAACTCAGCCACACGACCAATCTGCTGGGTGGGGGTGACAGCGGGGATGCCGGTACCATCAGCATTGATGGCAGTCACCTCATAGGAGTAGGCATTGAGCGCGGTGATGGTCTCATCGGTGAAGGTGGTGGCGGTGAGGTCGGAAGCAAGCAGCTGGCTGCCTGGCTGACGCACGACGCGGTACTTCACAGAGGAGGCATCATACCATCCGCCCTGTGCGCCAAAGGGTGCCGCCTCCCACTGAAGGGTGACCTTGGTGCCTTCGACGGTGGTGGTCACGGCAGGGGCACCGGGCAGGTCACGACCTACGTAGGTGCAGCAGAGGGCGCTGTAGCTCTCGCCAGCAGCGTTCACTGTGGTGAGACGGTAAGTGTGGACACCGGCACTGGGTGCAGGATCGGTCCACGAGCAGGCGGCACCTGGGGTGAGGCAGTCAGTCAGCGTGACGGGAGTGGTGGCGCCATCCTTGTAGATGCGCACCTCCTGCAACGCCTCCTGAAGGGCTGCACCACCGAGGGTCTGCGAGGGGTTGGTCCAGGTAAGGCCCATCGACAGGGCGCCCTCAGCACCTGGCACCTGCGTGAGGTCGCTGACCTGGGCAGGGATGAGACGGCTGCCTGCCACGTCGAGCTTCACCTCGCTGATGTAGTTGCTATAATTATAGGTATATTTGGTCTTGCCACCGTAGGACTTCTCGTGGTAGCCGATGTACCAGGTGCCGGAGGTGGGGACGGTGAACTCGAAGTCCCAGACGTGCTCGTAGTCGTCGGTCGAGAGCGAAGCGATGCTCTCGGTCATGTCAGCCGCGGTGGTGCCCTGACCCAGGCAGATGTCGAGATCGGTGATCATGCCGATGGTGGCACGCGAGAGGTAAGAGAGGTGATAGAGGCTGTCGGACGAGAGCTCGAAGGCGGGCGAGATGAGCCAGTCGTCGCCATAGTCCTCGCAGTAGCCGCTACTCTGGTTCATGGCGAAGCGCGCCGAGCCGTGCCGATAGTTCATGCCTCCTGATTCATACCAGCTCCAGGTGTAACCATCGCTATTGGCATCGATGACGGTCCACTCATCGAAGGCGGATTGTGAATCGAACTGCTCGAGGTAGGGAAGCCCTGTGGAGGCGGTGAGCTCCTGCAGGAGTCCTACGACCTCGTCACTTGCCCACACGAGCGGGACGGAGACTGCTGCCGCAGCAGCAAGGCCAAGAAGTTTCTTGTTCATATTGGATTGACAATTGAGAATTGATAATTACTTCACTAACTTGACGGTGTGGGTACCGAAACGGACGATGTAGAGGCCGTGAGGCAGCACGTCGAGGTCGACGCTGCGGGCGAAGGTGCCGACGGGCTGACCGGCTGTGGTCCAGACATCGAAGAGACCCTCCTCCTGCCGGATGCGTGAGATGGACTCAGCATCATTGACCGTGAACGTGACATCGTCGAGGGCGATGCCATAGCCATAGTTGCCGACGGCACCGAAGGCGATGAAATACTCGCTGGAGAGATGGGGCAAAGCGATGGCGTGCTCGGTCCACTGGGGGGTGTCCTCCTTCAGTTCTTCGAGCAATGTCCAGTCTGCCAGCACCGTGGGGCGATAGTAGATGCGCAGGAAGTCGATCTCGCCATCCCACTCGGGCAACATGTACCAGAAGCGGAGCGTGGCATTTTCAGCATCCGTGAAGTCGAGCTGGGGAGAGACGAGCAGCGTGGTATTGCCGTCGTAGGTCTTGTCGTAGAAGAGGGCATTCTGCAGGCCGCTGTGAGGCGTGGTGACCACGTCGTACTCCTCGTTGATGCCCTGACCCATCCGCCAGCTGACCTCTCCCTTCTGGTAGGTCTGGCGCCAGGTGCCGCCGAAGTTGTCAAGCTCGAAGGGCTCGGTGAACGGATACTCCGTGACGACGAGGCTCTTGATGTAGAGGGTGACGGGCGAGGTGGTGACGCAGCCGAAGCGGTCGGTGACATTGACGATGAGGTCGAAGATGCCGTCCTCGAGCGGTGTGCCGCTGATCAGACCTAAGGTGTCGATGGTGAGGCCTGCAGGCAGGACGCCATTGTGCAACTCGACGGTGAAGGGGCCATCCTCGCTGGTGAGGCCGATCTGGGCGCTGTAGGGCTGCTGGATCTGGCCATTGGGCAACTCACGGCTGACCACGACCTCGCGGCAGCAGGAGGCATGGACGCGCAGATAGCGCTTGAGTCGCACCTCGGGGCTGGAGATCTCGATGTTGCCGTAGTGATTGCCAGTGATAGAGGGATTGTAGCGCACGAGGATGTCGCCACCCTCCTGACTGATGCTGACCGTATCGGACCACTCCGTGCCATCGACTGACAACTGGAACTGCTCGGGAGCCACGGCGGTGATGTCCTGGGTGAGATTGAAGCCATGAATGGCGACTGCCGATGCCTCGCCGGGGAGGCCTACGTTGCCATCGAGCTCGAGGAGCTCCTTGCTGTCGAGCTCGATGCGTGGAGCGTCGGGATTGTAGTAGGTGCCCTGCAGCGTCTCGACGCCGAGATGCATGGGGTCGAGCCACTCCTTCATCTGGGTGTCCGTGGAGTCTCCGTAGGCGTCCCAGTGGTAGGAGAGCTTGCCGTAGTAGTTGTCGCCCGTGGGCTTGGCACATGACGAGTCACCGCCGGTGAGGGTGCCGAAGACGAGGTGGTTGTGATTGAAGATGGGCGAACCGCTGGAGCCGCCCTCGGTGATGGAGTGACCGTTCTTGGTCTTGACGAACTTGAGGATCCAGTGGGCGCTGTCCATGCCGGGACCGCCCTCGCCGGGCCATGAAGAGGTCTTGTACTCATCGAAGGTGGAGATCTTCTTGATGTCGCCGGCAGGATGGTGGATGCCTACACCACGACCGGCGACGACGGTGTCACGACGGTCCCAGCCATTGAAATAGACGTCCCACTCGAGAGGCACCTCCTCGGTGAGTTCGAGCAGCAGGCCATCCGAGCCGCCCTTGATGGGCGAAGCCACGAGCAGGCGGCAGCCCACGAGGGTCTTGGTATCGAGCGGCATCTGTGTCTCGGCAGTGGGCGATTCGTAGTGGAACTTGAACTGCCACTGCAGCATGTCATCGGCCGTAGCACGGTAGCTGTAGCAGTGACAGGCAGAGAGCAGATAAGGGCGGAGATCCTGAGCGGTGGTATTGATCATCGTGCCCGAGCAGACGTACCAGCCATCGTCGAGGAGGAGGGTCATCTGGGTGACGCCCTTCTTCTCCTCCTGCCAGTCATCGCCCTCCGAGGCGTTGACATTGATCATGCAGTAGCTCGACTCACCGATCTCGAGCCGGGGGCCGTCGAAGACGTGGACGCCGTTGTAGCAATAGCCGATGCTGGAGAGGCTGAGACGCACCTGGTCACGCAGGGCCTCCTTGCCCCGGGGGATGACGACCTCAAGGGTCATGTCGTCGCCAGCCACCATCTGGGTGCTGAAGACGCCGCCCCGGGGATGCGTGTCGTAAGTATATGAACCCAGGATCTGAGTACGCGCCTCATTGTAGATGAAGAGCTGCACTCCCTTGGGGAGATAGAAGTCGCTGTAAGTGGGGATGAGGGCGAGGGCTCCCTCCGACTGGATGCGGAGCAACCAGACCTGATCGCCATTGGGCAGGGTGTGCCACTCGCCGTCGCGATCGAATTCGTAATCGACCGGCATCTTCTTGCCGATACGCATGGGCAGATGTTCCTCCTGTCGACGATCTTCGTCGGCAGCTATCTGGTCTTTGGCAACAATCTGCTGATAGAGGACCTTGGCCTTGACCTCGTAGCGCTTGCCTGCCTTCATCGTGGCTGGCAGGTCACCGAACGAGACCTGGGCATCGGCTGCAGTGAAAGCGGCAGCCGCAAGGATAAGGGAAAGTAGGATTTTTTTCATGGGAAAAAATGTAATGTACCATTTACCATTTACAATGTACAATTTTCATTGGGGCATTGAATCATTGCAACACTTGCCGTACAACGCGAAGCCCAAATGGTACATTGTAAATGGTAAATGGTACATGCTATTACTTGATTACCTTCTGGCCACCGATGATGAAGATGCCCTTGTCGGCGCTCTTCACGGTGCGACCCATAAGGTCACGGATCTGCTGGGCATCCTCGCTGTTCTGACCGAGCTGGTAGATGCCTACAGGGCTGCCGGTGACGTTGACATTGTCAATGCTGAGGCTGACAGCCTCGGTGTCGTCAGCGACAGAGGTGTGACGGAAGGCCACGTAGATGGTCTTGCCGGCATAGTCGGCGAGAGGCAGCTCGACATCCTCCGAAGCAGCAATGGTCTTGGTGTAGATGGGAGCGAAGGCGGTGACGTCACGGAGCGTCTCAGCGACGAGCACCTCGTAGGTGTCCTTGCCATCCTCGGCCTCGATGGCTGAGTAAGCCAGCTTGGCATCCTCGGCAGGGATGTAGAGGGCGGGAGAGATGAGCCAGTCGTTCTGGTCATAGCCGTCGCCGGTGTTGGCATCGTAGCTGCAGTTGGTCATAGCACCCTCGGTAAGGGTCCAGGTGGCGCCATTGGCATCCTCATCGAGGATAGTCCAGCCAGCCAGTGCCTCCTCGCTCTCGAACTCGCAGGTATAAGGGATCATCTCTGCCTCATCGACGGCGATGGTGGCCTCGAGGACGTTGTTGCTCATGACCTTGTCCTCGGCGTTGCTGACGGTGACGGTGATGACATGCTCGGCAGCGGTGGCGAAGGCATACTCGCCCAGAGCGACCTCGGTGGTCTCACCGGCTGCTACAGTGGCATCGACAGTCACAGGAGCCTGTGCCACGCCATCGACACTCCAATCGACGGTAGCACCCGAGATGGACTCACTGCCGGCATTGGCAAGGATGGCTACGACAGGATAGGTGGCAGCATTGTGGCCAGCGAGGACAGCACCCTCGGCAGGAGCGATGGCCTGAACGGTCCAGTCCTTGGCATTCTGACCAGTGACCTGAAGGGCATCGAAGTCGAAGTAACCATAAGAACCCTCGGCACCTACGCCTTCGAGGACGATGAAGCCCTTGGCAGGATGCTCGCCCTCAGCAAGGGTGAAGGTGTACTGATACCAGCCAGCTGCCTCGACGGCAGGATCCTGAGTGTAAGAACGATGGACGAATGCCAGCTGGGTAGCACCCTCCAGGCTGGGAGTGGCATTGACATAAGCGCCGATGCCATCGGTCTTGTCAAGGTGCCAGCTGTTGTCGTCACGACGGAGCCAGAAGCTGATGGTGAGGTTCTCGTTCTCGAGGTTGAGCAGAGGAGAGACGGCGAGGTTGGACTCCTCGACCGCACGCTGATAGGTGATGCACTTGTTGCGGCCATCGATCTGGTCGTTACCGTAGAGGGTCCAGAGGGTCCAACCGGTACCGAATGTCCAATAGGGAACTTCGCTGATATTGTTGTAGTCTGTGAAGTACTGGGTGAATGGCAAGGTGAGACCACCGGCAGGATAGACGACGAGGCTGGCGGTGGCGGCATTGTTGCCATCGGAATCATCGGCATCGAGCGTGGCCTGGCAGGCAGCGGCAGGATTGGCTACCGCAGGAGCATAGGGACAGGTGAGGGTGACGGTGTCGCCTACAGCAACCTCGCCGGTAGGAATGACAGCCAACTGCTCACCATCGATGGTGAGGGTGATATTGTTGGAGGCAGCAGCCTTTCCGAGATTGCAGATGACGACGCTGAGCTGACCCTCCTGACCTACCTCGAAGTAAGAGGCTGCGCTGACTGAGAGGACGGCGAGGTCGTCGGTAATCTCAATGCGAGCAGGTGCCTGGATGCAGTCGAGCTGCACGGAAGGATAGGGTGCCGTGCCGCCAGGAGCAAACTTGAAGTAGGCCTTGGCATTGGCAAACGTGGCATTCTCGGACTCATTGAAATAGACAGTAGCCAGCTTGTAACCGGCGCCATAGGCGGTCTCCTCCTGGGTGAACTCCACCTCCTTGACGAGGGTCCAGTTCTCAAAGTCGGTCGAAGCATAGACGCAGAAGGTGGTGGCGACGTTGCCTACCTTGCAGAGGAACGAGAGGGAATCATTGGCCGAGACGTTGAGCTTGGGGGTGATCAGATAGGCATCCATGCTGTAGCAGGAGGCATACATCGAGCCGTGAGGTGCACCATAACTGCTGAACATGAAGCTATTGGCTACCCAACCTTCAGGTGCGCTGTAGCTATAGGTGGCGCTGTTGTACTCAAGGTTCTCGAAGCTCTCGTTCAGACGACCGGGCGTGAAGACGATGACGGTCTGCGAGAGCTCGTTGTTGGTGAGGTTCTCGTCGTCATCGACCTTGATGCTGACGGTGTGATTGCCCGAGGTGGCAACGTAGGTGAAGGTGGGCTGCACGGCCTCCTCAGGAGCGAGGCTGTAGGCGAAGGTACCTGCCTCTGCGCCGTCGATGACGAGGTGAGCATTGCCGCTCTGGGCTTCGCGGCCCTGATTGGTCAGATTGGCGCTGATGGAGATCTCATCGCCGGCATTGAACATCGAAGTTTCCTCGCCTACTGCGACAGCGAGATCGGAGAGAACGAGCTCGTTGGCATGAGCACGGACTACGGTGAGATAGACGTCCGAACGGAGCGTGTCGTTGCTGGCATCGGCGTCGGCATTGAGATAGGCGATAGGTGTGCCTTCACAACCGAACACGGCATCCATATAGGTGCTGACCTCGCGGCTCTCGCCTGGTGCCAGCGATTCGCTCCAGCCGAGGCTGATGGAGTTGGTACGATCGACAAGGTCTCCGTTCCAATTGGTGGTCTTGCCCCAGCAGAAATAGCCGACGTAGCCCGAGGCGTTGGTGTCGCCATTGTTGGTGACGGTAACTTTGAACCTGAGGGTGTCGCCCTCATAGAGAGGATTCTGGGGATACTCGAGCTGGAAGTTCGAGAGACCCAGTTCCTTGGTTTGAGCCATTGCGCTGCCGCAAGCGGTCAGTGCGAGAAGGAGAAGTAGACTTTTCTTCATAGCTGATTTGTGGATAATTTATAATGTTAGAGAGTTGTAATGAATGGCTGGATTTGCTGACAAATCGCAGTGCAAAGTTAGCAATTTATGATATTCGCGCGTTAAAAAAGCCCGATTTTGGCTTTTCATTTCTTGAAAACGATACGATTTTTTGGAAATTTGAAAAAAAATGGCTATTTTTGCAGCAGAAATAAAGCAATTTTTGATTATCGAGCATCTCTAAATATGTTACGGGTTTTGGTCCTATTGGGACTCTTTCTTGCTCATTCCATCTGTTGGGCTGTGTCGGACGTGACGCAGTCGGGAGAGCCGCGTGCGTTGCTCGAACTCGGCAACCAGACCTTCAACGAAGGGCGCTATGCCGAGTCGCTCGACCTCTACACCAAAGGCCTCGAACTGGCAGACCAGGCAGGCGATATCACTAATTACACCGCAGCCCTCGGCAGCATCGGCAACCTCTATTGCCTCATCAAAAACTACGACCGTGGCGCCTACTATTATTTTAAAGGATACATGGCCGCCATCGAGCAGAAAGACGAAAGGCTGCAAAGCATGTTCCTCATCAATATGGTGATGAGCTATAGCTATGCAGGCAAGGACAAGGAATGCCTGGAATGCTGCGAGAAGTTGCAGAAATTGCCCACTTGGGATAGTGAGCTCAATCTCTACTATCGCTCGGTGATTGAGGGATGTGCTGCTACTGCCAAGAGCGATTACGGAAAAGCCATAGAGTACAACAGAGAGGCATTGTCCATCGCCTTGACGCAGAACTTAGGCTTGAGCTACGAGATGGCGCAGCACGAGGCACTGGGTCTCACCTATGAGAAAATGGGGCGGCTCGACTCGGCGCTGGTGCACTTCGACTACATCATGCAGAACACACAAGGCAATGAATATACCGAACTGATCACGTCAATCTACAAAGACCTGGCTGACGTATACCTTCAGTTAGGCGATACCACATTATCCAGACAATACAACGAGAGGAACGCCTTGTTGCGCGACTCGCTCTTCTACGGGCCCGAGATGGATGCAGCCATGAACCGCCTCTTCGCCTACGAGAAGCGTGCCAACGACAATCAGGTGATGTCGCTCCACAAGACCATCGACATGCAGAAAGTGATGCTCTTTATCTTCTTGGGTCTCCTTTTAGTACTGGCAGTGCTGACCTACATCATCTTCGGCAAGAACCGAAGCCTGAACACCGCCTACCAAGTGCTCGTCGAAAAGAATAAGGAACAGTTGCTGCAAGAGAAGCACAACCGGCAATTGCATGAAGCAGCATCCAATGAAAAAGAGGAAGACTTGGTTGACAAAGAAGAGAAAAATCTGGCCGACAAAGAAGGGGAAGAAGAAGTCAAGCTGGTGATGAACCGCGAGCAAGCAGACAAACTGCTTCAGGATATCGAATCCGTGATGCTAGAGACGCGCTATATCAGTTCGCCGGACTTCAATCTCGCAACTTTGGCCAAACTGGTGGAATCAAATACGAAATATGTATCTTGGGTGATCAACGACACCTACAACAAGAATTTCAAAACTTATCTCAACGAATATCGTGTGCGTGAAGCGAGCCGTCGGCTGTCGGATCCTGAATATAACAATTACACCATCTCTGCAATAGCCGAGATGGTAGGCTTCAATTCTCCTACTACATTCATACAGGCATTCAAGAAAGTAGTGGGCATGACACCCTCGGTCTATCAGAGATTGGCAAATAAGGGCAAAAAAGAGGAATAAATAACATCGACAACAATAGCGCCTGTCCTACATTTCATAGAACAGGCGCTCTTGTTGTTAATCCCAACCCTCAAACTGAGGATAAGGGTTCCAAATATACTCCACGACGCGACCTTCAGAGAGGGACCGCTGCACATCAACGAGCCGCTGGTTACTGGAGCCACGGAACATCAACTTATCATCCTTCAGCGACTCCACGAAAGGTCCATCCACCAGAACTTCAAGATAAGGCAAGAGTTGACTCATTTTCGGATCATTAACCACTTGCTCGTAATGAAACCCAGTAAAACACCAGATAGTGCGCTTCAATTCAGAGCGAATGCGACGTGCAAGTTCAGCAAAGGCTTCGGCCTGATACATTGGATCACCTCCACTGAAAGTGATATCACCCTCGGTGGGTCTTAGTTCATTTATGATCTGGTCAATGGTCATAGGCCGGCCTGCAGCGAAATCCCACGTATCAGGGTTATGACATCCTGCGCACATATGCCGACAACCCGCACAGTAAATGCTGGTGCGCCAACCCGGTCCGTCGACCGTTGTATCAACCACTATGTCCATGACTCGGAGGATATAATTCATATGAGCCAATATTGAACAATATTAAGTATAAAAGATTCTATATTAAAAAGTAAAAAAATAGCGCCCAGAATTTTCATTCCAGACGCTATCTGTAAGGTGGCGGCTT
>R14__coassemble_242_pt1 | contig 43376 bp, 33 predicted proteins | sample R14__metabat2_high_PE_017 | metagenome-assembled genome bin R14 | reverse complement strand
ACTCACCAGCGTCCGGCCCACCTTGCCGAGCGTCTCGCGTGAGATGTGGTCCATCGTATCGTGCGTCGTGTGCCACTCGGGGCAGAAGCCGCTGTCGTCGCCCATCCGGTAGTCGATGATGTCGACGGTGGGGACGTGGAGCATGCGGTTGACGAAGACGTGGTCGTCGGTCACGCCACCGCCCTGCTGGTCGATGAAGAGTTGGCTGTAGCCCAGACGTGCTGCAGCCTGCCAGATCTCGTCGACGTACTGGCTGGCGTAGCGGTCGCTGTAGTATTCGCGGTAGAAGGTGGCGTCGCCAGAGCCCACCATGTCGAGCAGGATGCCGTATTGCGCACGGTAGCCCTCCTGTGCCTTCTGTCGGCACCAGAGCTGGGTGCCCATGGCCCACCACTTCTCGTCATGCGGACCCTCCCAGTCGTCGGGGGCACCGTAGTCCTCCACGTCGGTCAGGAAGATGTCGATGCCCACCTGAGGCAACTGCTCCTCGCAGAGGCGCGCCAGTTCCAGCAGCACACCCACGCCCGAGGCACCGTCGTTGGCAGCCATCACGGGCTGGTGGCGGCTGGAGGGATCGGGGTCGTTGTCGCTGACGGGACGGCTGTCCCAGTGGCTCATCAGCAGGACGCGCATCGGGGCATCGGGGCAGAACGAGCCGGTGACGTTGCGCACGGGCAGCGTCTTGCCGTCGTACGACTTCATCTCGCCCTCCTGCACCGTGACGGTGGCACCATGGCGACGCAGCTCGTCAGCGAGCCATTGGGCACACTGCATCTGCGCCTCCGTGCCAGGTACGCGGGGACCGAAGGCACACTGCTGCGCCACGTAGCTGTAGGCTGAGTCCGCCTGGAAGGTGGGCACCGTCCGTTCGGCTCTCGATGGCTCGGAGGAGGTGCCTTGGGTCGAGCTTCCGGCAGCGGCGCCCCGACTGCTGCAGGCAGTGAGCATCAGGGTGGCGAGCCAAACTGCGCTGAATAGGTTTCGTTGCTTCATCATTTTAGTGTTTTGACGGCGCAAATTTACACAAAAATCCCCATATCTGGGTACAAAATAGGCGATTTTTTGTGTTTCATAACATAAAAAAGCATTTTTTTTGACAAAAATTGTACTACATTCAACAAAATTCATTAACTTTGCGCCATCAAATAAGCCCAGAACTGTCCTCCCGAACCCCTGTCGAGGAGGCACTTCTATCTATATTTTCTTATCACCGTGAACAAGAACATTACACATGAGGGAGTTGTCGTCGGAGTGGAAGGCCAGCGTGTGACCGTCCAGTTCGTACAGCACTCGGCATGCTCTGGCTGTCACGCCAAGGCACTGTGCACCGGTGGCAGCAGCGAAAGCGAGCAGCGCCAGGTGGTGGCCCTCAGCTACGGCGAGCCCTACCAGGTGGGCGAGAAGGTGCGTGTCATCGTCGGCTCGGGACTGGCATGGTCGGCAGTAATCATCGCCTTCGTCGTGCCCATGGTGCTCGCCCTGGTCTGCCTGTTCGTGGTGATAGGTGCCGGCTGCAGTGAGGTCACTGCCAGCCTGTCGACCCTCGGCATGCTCGCCGTCTATTACTTCGGCGTGTGGACGCAGCGTGACAGGCTGGAGCGTAAGGCTGAGTTCACGCTCGAGAGGATGATCGGGTAACCCCCTCCCATCAGCCGCCAACAAACGTCAACAAAGCAACACAACAACACAGCAACGTCGGCTGGAAGCCGGCAACGAACGTTGAGAAGCAACAATTAATACATTATATAATTAACATTAGTATCACTATGAGTTTAGTTGTAATTGCACTGGGTGTGCTTGGCGCACTCGGTCTCATAGGCTCTTTGGCACTGTTCTTCATTGCCAAGAAGTTCTATGTTTACGAAGACCCCCGCGTGGGTCAAGTCGAGGAGGTACTGCCAGGCGCTAACTGCGGTGGCTGTGGATTCCCTGGTTGTCATGGTATGGCTGATGCTTGCGTCAAGGAGCGCGATGCCAGCAATTCGCTGGGATCGCTCCTCTGCCCTGTAGGCGGCGCTGACTGCATGGCCAAGGTTGCCGCCATCCTGGGTGTCGAGGCAGGTGCTGCCGAGCCCAAGCTGGCAGTGGTCCGCTGTAACGGTAGCATCGAGTGCCGTCCTAAGGTGGCTGCCTATGATGGTGCCAAGTCGTGTGCCGTGGCTGCTGCCACCTTCGCAGGCGAGACGGGCTGTGCATTCGGTTGCATCGGCCTGGGCGACTGCGTCAAGGCATGTACGTTCGATGCCATCCACATGAACCCCGTCACCGGCCTGCCAGAGGTCGATGAGGACAAGTGCGTAGCTTGCGGCGCCTGCTCGAAGGCATGTCCCAAGCTGGTCATCGAGATCCGCAAGAAGAATGCTGCCAAGACTCCCGCCGTCAAGCGCGTCTGGGTCAGCTGTATCAACAAGGACAAGGGCGCCGTGGCCCGCAAGGCTTGCGCCAGCGCATGTATCGGCTGCGGCAAGTGCCAGAAGACCTGTAAGTTCGAGGCCATCACCGTCGAGAACAATGTCGCCTACATCGATCCTGAGAAGTGCAAGGCTTGCGGTATGTGCGTCAGCGAGTGCCCCACCGGAGCTATCCACTGCACCGCACCCGTCCAGGTCGTCGTCGAGAAGCTCAAGGCAAAGAAGGCCGCCGATGCCGCCAAGGCTAAGGAGGAGGCTGCCAAGAAGGCTGCTGAGGCCGCTGCCGCCAAGGCTGCTGCCGCTGCTCCCGTAGCTCAGCAGGCTGCTCCCGCTACTCCTGCCGCTCCCAAGGCCGATCAGCAATAAATTGTCAAATAGTAAATAGTCAAATTGTCAAATATGAAGACTTTTAAACTCGGCGGCGTACATCCCGCCGCTAACAAGCTCTCCGACAAGGCTCCCATCGAGGTGGCTGCCGTGCCTGCGGTCGTAGCCATCCCCATGGCTCAGAACCTCGGCGCTCCGTCGAAGGCTATTGTCGCTAAGGGCGACAAGGTGAAAGTGGGTACTCCTATCGGTGAGCCCGGTGGCTTCCTCTCTTCGTTTGTTCACAGTTCCGTCAGTGGTACCGTCGACAAGGTCGATATGGTAGAGGACGCTACTGGCAAGAAGGTCCCTGCCGTCTTCATCAAGGTCGAGGGCGACGAGTGGCTCGAGAGCATCGACCGCTCGAAGGACATCGTCCGTGAGATCAAGCTCGACAAGCAGGAGATCATCAATAAGGTCAAGGAGATGGGTATCGTCGGTATGGGCGGTGCTACCTTCCCCACCCAGGTCAAGCTCACTCCTCCTCCTACCGCCAAGCCTCAGTGCGTCATCATCAATGCCGTAGAGTGCGAGCCTTACCTCACCTCCGACCACTCCCTGATGCTGGCTCATCCTGAGGAGATCTGCATCGGTGTGCAGATCCTCGAGAAGGCCATGGGCGTCAACAAGGCATACATCGGCATCGAGGCCAACAAGCCAGATGCCATCAAGCTGATGACTGAGGTCGCAGCCAAGGGCTACAAGGAAATCGAGATTGTACCTCTGAAGCTCAAGTATCCACAGGGCGGTGAGAAGCAGCTCATCAACGCCGTCATCGGCGCTGAGGTTCCTTCGGGTGGTCTGCCTATCGCTACGGGTGCCCTCGTCCAGAACGTAGGTACCGCCTACGCCGTCTATGAGGCTGTCCAGAAGAACAAGCCCCTCATCGAGCGTATCGTCACCGTCACCGGCAAGTCGGTCAAGAAGCCATCGAACTTCCAGGCACGTATCGGCGTACCTATCCAGCAGCTCATCGAGGCAGCAGGTGGCGTACCCGAGGATACCGGCAAGATCATCAGCGGTGGTCCTATGATGGGCAAGGCAATGCCCGACACCAACTCGTATATGGTCAAGGGTTGCTCAGGCATCCTGATCATGAAGAACGAGGAGGCACGCCGCAAGGCAGCTGGCCCCTGCATCAAGTGCGCCAAGTGCGTACACGCCTGCCCAATGGGTCTGCAGCCTAACTTCCTGGCCAAGTACTCAGAGCTCGGCATGCTGGCCGAGGCTGAGGAGGAGCGCGTCTATGACTGCATCGAGTGCGGTTCGTGCCAGTTCTCCTGCCCCGCCAACCGTCCTCTGCTCGACTGGATCCGTCAGGGTAAGCCTAAGGTAATGGGCATCCTCCGTGCCCGTGCCGCTGAGGCCAAGGCAAAGGCTGAGGCCGCCAAGGCTGCCGCTGCTGAGAAGAAGTAATCGTCAAATTGTAAATAGTCAAATTGTCAAATACAACAATGAATAAGCTTAACGTATCATTGTCACCGCACGTCCACAGCGGCAATACCACCCAGAAGTGCATGCTTCAGGTGATCATCGCCCTGCTGCCTGCATTGGCCTGGTCTATCTACCAGTTCGGCTCGGGTGCCCTCATCGTCACCTTGACCTCGGTCTGCGCCTGCGTGCTTTTTGAGTTCCTGATTCAGAAGTTTGTGCTCAAGGTCCAGCCTTCGGTCTGCGACCTCTCGGCTGTCCTCACCGGTCTGCTCCTGGCGTTCAACGTGCCCAGCAACCTCCCCGTCTGGATCATCATCATCGGTGCTCTCGTAGCCATCGGCATCGGCAAGATGTCGTTCGGTGGCCTGGGTCAGAACATCTTCAACCCTGCCCTCACCGGCCGTATCTTCCTCCTCGTCGCCTATCCTGTCCAGATGACCTCATGGCCTACTGCAGCCGGCTACACCGACGTAGCTACCGGTGCTACCCCTCTGGGTCTCTTCGCACAGTATGTCAACGGCAACGATGCCGCTCTCGACCAGATCCCATCAGCCATGCAGATGCTGCTCGGCTCAGGTGAGGGTGGTTCGCTCGGTGAGGTCAGCGCCCTGCTGCTCATCATCGGCGGTATCTACATGCTCTACAGTAAGACCATCACCTGGGAGATTCCCGTCTCTGTCCTCGTGTCGGCCTTCGTCTTCGGCTTCCTGTTCTATGGATTCAATGTCGAGATTGCTGTCGAGCAGCTCCTCTGCGGTGGTATGATGCTCGGTGCCATCTACATGGCTACCGACTATGTCACCTCGCCAATGAACCCACGTTCACAGCTCGTCTATGGCGCCTGCATCGGCTTCCTCACCATGGTCATCCGTCGCTACGGTGCTTATCCTGAGGGTATGTCGTTCGCCATCTTCATCATGAACGCCTTCGTACCGCTTCTCAACCGTTATATCAAACCACAGCGTTTCGGCGTCGTTAAAAAGTAATCACTACTATGGCAAAGCTTGAAAATTCATTGAAGAACATGGTCCTGTCGCTGACAGTGATCACTGTAGTGGTAGGTGCGCTGCTGGGCTATGTGGCCTACGTCACCGCACAGCCTATCGCTGATGCAGCAGCTGCTGCCCAGACCGACGCTATCAAGGCTGTCGCTCCTGAGTTTGATTCTGTAGCCGATCCTCAGACTGTCGAGGACTGCGGCAATGGCCTGCCCGCCACCATCTTCGCCGTCAGCAAGGATGGCCAGGTCGTAGGCAACGCTGTCGAGGTCGTCACCAAGAAGGGCTTCGGCGGTAAGGTCAAGGTCATGATTGGCTTCGACAACGAAGGCAACATCACCGGTTACAACGTGCTCGACTGCTCGAACGAGACCCCAGGCCTCGGCGCCAAGATGCCTGACTGGTTCCAGGCTACCGGCAAGGGCAACGTCATCGGCATGAATCCTGGCAAGAAGCCTGTCACCGTCAAGAAGGACGGCGGCGACGTCGATGCCATCACCGCAGCCACCATCTCCAGCCGTGCATTCTGCGACGCCATCGCCCTGGCTTGGGCAAGCGTCAGTGGTAACTCGGATGCCGTCACCTCAGCCACCGCCCAGGTTCCTGCCGAAGGTGAGGCTTGCTGCGCTGACAGCACCTGCTGCCAGGGCGACAGCTGCCAGTGCTGCCCCGACAGTGCCAAGTGCGAGAAGTGTGAGGCCAAATAATCGTAAATAGTAAATCCGTAAATTTGTAAATACAATTATGAGCAAACTCGGTATTATCATCAACGGCCTCATCAAGGAGAATCCTACCTTCGTGCTCCTCCTCGGTATGTGCCCTACCCTGGGTACCACTTCATCGGCCATCAACGGTATGTCCATGGGTCTCGCCACCTGCGTGGTCTTGATCCTCGCCAATATGGCAATCTCCGCCATTGCCCGCTTCATCCCTGACAAGGTCCACATCCCCTGCTACATCGTCGTCATCGCAGGCTTCGTCACCATCGTGCAGCTGCTGCTCAAGGCATATCTGCCTGAGGTTGACAAGAGCCTCGGCCTCTTCATCCCCCTCATCGTCGTGAACTGTATCGTCCTCGGTCGTGCTGAGTCCTTCGCTTGCAAGAACTCCGTCCTCGACTCGGCTTGCGACGGCATCGGCATCGGCCTCGGCTTCACCTGCGCCCTCACCCTCATCGGCGCTTGCCGTGAGTTCCTGGGCACTGGCGCCATCTTCGGCTTCTCGATCATGCCTGAGCAGTTCGGTGCGCTGACCTTCGTCCTCGCTCCCGGTGCATTCATCACCCTGGCTTACCTCTCTGCGATTTTCAACAAGATCTTTAATAAGTAATGTAATTTCACAATTTCACAATTTTACAAATCTACAATTTACCCTCTCGAGGAGGCGGATAATTGTCAAATTGTAAATTGTCCAATTGTAAAATAAAATAAGATTATGTCCTACATTATCATGATCATTGCCGCGATATTCGTCAACAATATCGTCCTGGCACAGTTCCTTGGCATCTGCCCCTTCCTGGGCGTATCCAAGAAGATTGACACCGCAGCAGGCATGGGCATGGCAGTAGCATTCGTCATGCTGATCGCCACCCTGGTCACCTATCCTATCTATTACGGCATCCTGGTACCCGCCAATCTGCAGTTCATGCAGACCATCGTCTACATCCTCGTCATTGCAGCCCTCGTCCAGATGGTCGAGATCATCCTCAAGAAGTCAATGCCTTCGCTCTATGCAGCCCTCGGCGTCTTCCTGCCACTGATCACCACCAACTGTACCATCCTCGGTGTCGCCATCAACGTCATCAACTTCGAGTATTCGATCCTCGAGTCGGCTGTCTATGCAGTTGCCACCGCCCTCGGCTTCACCCTCGCCATGGTGCTCTTCGCTGGCATCCGTGAGCAGATCGCCATCACCAACATCCCCAAGGGCATGAAGGGCACTCCTATCGCCCTCCTCATCGCTGGTCTGCTGGCCATGGCATTCATGGGCTTCTCGGGCATTGACAACACCCTCAAGGTGATGTTCAACATCGGTTAATCCTGATAGATACCATCTATAAAAATCAGCGTCGCTCCTTCATCGGGGGCGGCGCTGATTGTATTTGGGTGGGGTTGCTGAAATGTTGTACTTTGGGGTTTGATAATTGTCTTAATCGGTTTGCAACCCGAATACGGAGGTTTGTGGACGTATCCTACTGCGTTCAGAGCGGTTCGAGGACGCTCATGAAGTAGGGGAGCTGACGGCGCCACCAGGGCCAGTCGTGATCGCAGTCGAAGCCCCAGTAGCTGAACCAGGCAGGAATGCCGCGCTGCTTCAGTATGGTGTCGAGCGAGCGGGTGGACCAGAGCGTCTCGACCTCCCAGCGCCCTTGACCGATGCAGAAGACGAGGCGACGCTGGCGGTAGAGCGACATCCAGGGATGGTCGTCGGGCATCTGGCGCAGGAAGTCCTCAGGCGAATTGGCATAGGTGAGGTCGTCGTGGTACCAGGGGAAGCCATCATTCGAATTGTAGAGACCCGAGAGGGCGAGGACGGTGTCGAAAATGTCGGGCCGACGGAAGAAGAAGTTGGCGGCATGCATCGCGCCCATTGAGCAGCCCGTGGTCATGAAGGTCTCGCCCTCCCAGTGACGGATGTTGGGCAGGAGCTCCTCGATGATGTAGTTGTACCAGCGCTCATGCTGTTCGATGCGCCAGCGACCGTCGCCGTACTTGTTGGACCAGGTCTCCCAGTCGATGCCATCGACGCAGATGACACGCAGACGGCCCGCTTCGATCCAGGGGGTGAGTTCGTGGATCATACCGCGGTCGGCATAGTCCCAGAAGCGGCCGTCCTGTGAGGGGAAGGCCAGCATGGCGTGACCGCGGTCGCCGAAGACCTTGTACTCCATGTCGCGGTTGAGGTAGCGACTCCACCACTTGTGATATTCTACGTTCATAGGCTGGTGGGGGAATTAGACGCGCTGGCAGCTGTCCCAGAGGAAGTTGTCCTTCTCCTGCTCGGTCTTGAAGCGGGCGATGTAGGACTGGTTGCCCATGGCACCCGAGAGGGCATCAGGCACGCGGTCCCACTGCTTGATGGCATAGGCATACTTCTTCATCATTGCCTCGTGGTCGAGGTTGTACTTCTTGCCATCGCGGCGACCGGCGAAGACGCAGTAGTAGTTGTCGTTCTTGTCGGGCTCGGTGCGACGGTCGAAGGCGACCATGTCCGCCCAGATCTTGTAGACGTCGCAGGAGTGGGCATAGTTGAGCATGTCGGGCGTGAAGCCGCCACCGGGACGCATGTTGACCTCCAGTGCCACGAAGTCGCCCACGTTGCCAAGGCCGCGGTGGGGCGTGTCGAGACGGAAGAACTCAAGGTGGACGAAGCGTGAGCGGACGTTGAACGCCTTGATGCACTGGCGGCCCCAGTAGCGGAGGTTCTCGTTCATCTCCTTCTCGACGTAGTAGGTCGAGTCGAGGTTGTACTGCACGATGTCGGAGATGGAGGGAGGGCAGACGCTCCATGACTCGAAGAGCGGGTTGCCGTGCGAGTCGATGATGGCGTCGTAGTCGATGATGTTGCCGGTGACGAACTCCTCGATGACGTACTGGTTGACGTTGCGGGTGTTCTGATAGAAGAACCAGAGGTCGTTGATACCATTGAGTTTGAAGGCACCGTTGGCACCCACGCCTACGTCAGGCTTGGCAAAGAGGGGCCATCCAGCATCGTTGGCAAAGCGTGAGACCGCCTCGAAGCCCTCGGACGCCTTGATCTGGCGTGCCGTGCGGATGCCGCCCTGAGCGTAGTACTTCTTCATCTCGGACTTCTCCTTGATGGGCGCCATCTCGTGCGCCTTGAGACCGGTGGTAACGTTGAAGTCGGTGCGCAGGCGGGCGTCCTGCTCGAGCCAGTACTCGTTGTTCGACTCGATCCAGTCGATGCGATCGTACTTCCAGGCGAAGTAGGCACAGCCACGGTAGACCTCGCTGTAGTTGTGAAGGTTGGATACTTTGAAGTATTCGGTGAGCGAATTCTTCAGGTTCTGAGAGAGTTGCTCGTAGGGCTGGTCGCCGATACCGAGCACGCGGACGCCGTTGTTCTTGAGGGCGTTGCAGAACTTCCACGCTGCGTCGGGGAAGTTGGGTGAGATATAGATGAAATTCATAGTCGTGAATGTTGTCCTTTTTTGCAACAAATTGATATTAAACAATGAAGATATTATTGACTACTTCAGCGTGCGGAATTTGCCTCCCTTGAGCAGGAGGCGGCGCTCGTCGTCGTGGCAGATCTGGGTGGTCTCGCCGTAGCGCATGAGGTAGGCCTCGCCACGCAGTTCGGCGCGGGTGTTGCCCCCATTGGTGGTGATGACGAAGTAGGAACCATCGGGCAGCAGATAGACGGGGCGCCCGTAACTGTCGTGGGCAATGATGTCGTCGATGAGGCGCTTGCCGTCGAGCATGGCGTCACGCGAGACCTGCAGATGGGGCATGATGTTGATGCTGGTGAGTCCGAGGCCGGGCAGGTAGCGGAGGTACTGCGGGTCGAGGCTTTCACCATCGAGTTCAGGCGAGGAGTAGACCACGTCGGCACAGTTCATCGAGCCGGCACTGATGGTGAGCATTGTGCCCTGGAACTTCTGGAGGCGACGGGCGAGGTCGAGCTCCTGGAAGAAGCGGTTCTGCGTGGGTACATGACCACCACAGAGGATGATGAAGTTGGCCTCGCGGAGCATGCGGGCTACGTAGCGCTGCGTGCGTCGGTCGAGGACTTCGTAATGGTCGAAGGCGAGGTCGGCACGCTCGAAGATCTCGCGCATCTCCCATGCCATGCGGTCGGTCATCTCGCGGTCGTCAGGGGCGGAGGTGATCATGAGGCAATGGATGGGGTGGGGCAGGGCGCGACGGAGCGAGGCAAGGAGGCCGTTGGCGGGATTGAGGTCGCCCGCCCAGCCAAGGGTGGGAGAACTGGTGAGGAAAAGTGTCACTTTTCGGGGAGTTAATGCGCCGGTGGCGCGGTTGATGCGGCGGGGCCGCGGTTAAGGGAGGTTGATGCGGCTTCGCCGCGGTTGATGCCGCTGCGCGGCGGTTAATGCAGCGAGCTGCGGTTAAGGGGCGGTTAAAGGTTCTGATACTCGGGGACCTCCTCCAGATGGTTCATGGGGACGAGGACGGAGTGGAGGCCTACGGCATTGCCACCCTGGATGTTGTCGCGTGAGTCATCGAAATAGAGGGTCTCAGAGGGGTCGATGCCGGTCACCTTGAAGACGTGCTGATAGATGCGCGGATCGGGCTTGGCAAGGCGCAGATGCTGTGAGAAGAAGGTGTGGTCGAAGCACTCCTCGAGGGGATAGCCTTTCTCCTGGAAGGTGCGCACGGTGATGCGCCAGGCAGTGTCGTAGAGGTTGCTGAGCAGGATGACCTTGTACTTCTTGCGAAGCTCTACGAGGCGCTGCAGACGCTCTACGGGGATGTCGTCGAGCACGGCATCCATCGAGGCGAGGATCTCCTGGTCGGTGGCATCAGGCCGACAGTAGGGACGGATGGCGGCGAGGAAGGTGGGTTCGTCGGTGAGGCCGTTGAGGTATTCGTTGAGGCACTTGAGAAGCGGAGGAATCTGGAGGCACTCCTCGTAGGTGGGAAGGCCCACGGAGGCGAGGGCGGAGGTATCTTTCTCGACGGAGAGGTCGAAGAGGACGCCGGCAAGGTCGAAGATGAGGTTCTTGATCATACGGAATGGCCGCAGGGCGGCGGTTAAGGGAGGTTGATGCCGCTTCGCGGCGGTTAAGGGTGGTTGATACCGCTTCGCGGCGGTTGATGCGCCGGAGGCGCGGTTAAGGGTGGTTATTTGCGCTTGACGCCACGGGTGGGGTCGGCGGCGAGCGGGTCGTCGGGCCAGGAGTGCTTGGGGTAGCGGCGACGCAGTTCCTTACGGACTTCGAAGTAGGTCGTGGACCAGAAGCTGCGGAGGTCCTGCGTGAGTTGCACGGGCTTGAAGCCGGGCGAGAGGAGTTCCATCAGGATGGGGCGGCGACCGTCGTCGACGCGGGGTGTGTCGGTCAGGCCGAAGCACTCCTGCAGACGGACGCGGAGGATGGGGAGCTCGGCTCCCTGGCGGTACTCCACGCGGATGCGGCTGCCCGTAGGCACGGCGATGTGGGTGGGGGCGAGGCGGTCGATGGCCTGCTGCTGCTCGTAGGTGAGGAGGTTGGTCCAAAGCATCTGCACGAGGTCGAGTCGATGGAGGTCGACCGACGTGGTGGGGATGCGACTGCCTTCGAGCGAGGGAGTGAGCCAGCGGTCGGCATGTTCGAGCAGGGCGGGCGTCGAAACGTCGGGGAGCGAGAGCTCGGGGTGCCACTGACAGACCGCCTCGATGCGACGCTGCAGGTTGCCCACGGCATCATTGAAGTCGAACATCGACTCACCATACTGACGCGCGGCTTCGCAGAGGGTCTGGATAAGCTCTGTGCGAGGCAGGTCGGTGAGGGGGCGGTTGTTCACCAGCAGGCATCCGATGCGCCATTCCCATTGCGCCACGATACGTCCCTGCTTGTTGTCCCATGAGAGGACGTCACGCTGACGGGTCAATGGCTGGAGGTCACTGGGGTCGACGGGAGCCGCCAGGAAGATGTGGGGCACGTGGAGGCTGACAGCCACGATCCAGTCTTGGGCCGAGAGGTCGTCGGTGAGGTCGACCTGCGCCTGTTCGCCATTGGCGAGGCGGAAGCGTCCGCATCCCTCGGGGAGCGCTTGGGCAATGCGTTCGGGGTAGGCGAGGGCAAGGAGGTAACCGGAGTCTGCGGAAGCTATCGGGGCTAAAGGGACTGGAGATTCTTTAGAGGCTATAGAGGCTATAGATGCTATAGACGCTATAGACTCCTTACCGGTGTTGCTGGTAAGGGAGGGGAGATTTTGCAAGTGCCGGCGCGAGAGGAGGTGGCGGTATTGATCCGATATCTGGAGGAGGCGGGACCATGGATGGCCCTGCTGGCGGCCTTCACGGGCACGCTGAAGGGCATCGAGGCGGAGGCGGATGTCGGCGCCTGGGGTGGCGGAGAAAGCACTTGCAAAAGGGAGCGAAGAACTGCCGGAAAAAGCACTGCCGGGGAGCGAAGCACTGCCGGGACGAGAACCTGCAATGACTCCTGAGCGTGTGGCCAACGGGTCGCGCTCCTCGAGGAGTGCAGCAAGGTCGCAGGCGAGGGATCGGTCAGCGTCCGTGCGGGCGGAGACGAGCATCTGCGCGATGCGTGGATGGCAGGGGAGCGAGGCGAGCTGTCGGCCATGGGGCGTGATGCGTCCCTCGTCGTCGAGGGCACCGAGGAGCTGCAGGAGGTGACGAGCCTGATGGAGATGTGCCGAAGGGGGAGGAGTGAGCCAGGGAAGGCGTTCGGGATGAGGTTCGCCCCAGGCGGCTACGTCGAGTATCATCGGAGCGAGGTCTGCCTCGAGCAGCTCGGGCTGACGGCAGGCATCCATGCGATGCTCCGTGGCAAGGGTCCAGAGGCGGTAGCAGACACCAGGAGCTACGCGTCCGGCACGACCGCGACGCTGGTCGGCCATGTCGAGGCTGATGGGCACCGTCTCAAGGTGGCTGAGCGCCGACTGCGGGTCGTAGACCATGCGGCGGCAGAGCCCCGTGTCGATGACGATGCGCACCCCCTGGATGGTGAGCGACGTCTCGGCAATGGGGGTGGCAAGCACCACGCGGCGTTCCCCCGGTCGGCTGGGGGCAATGGCCCTTTGCTGTTCGCTGGACGAGAGCATGCCGTAGAGTGGCAGGACCACGGTGGGGGAGAGCGACGTGCCGAGCAACTCCTGACAGCGGCGTATCTCGGCTTCTCCGGGTAGGAAGACGAGCAGGTCCCCTTCGTGCTCGCGGTGGGCAATGCGGATGGCGTGGGCGGTCACTTCGGCTATGGCACTCGTCGACCCAGTTGCCGCAAGGTTCAGCGAGGAGCCATTGACCACCATGTCGGGCGTCTGGGCATGGAGGGTCTCGATGGGGAACATCCGTCCCTCGCTCTCGATGAGCGGAGCGCCGAGCGCCTGGCAGATGGCCGTGGCGTCGATGGTGGCGGACATGATGACGATGCGGAGGTCATCGCGGACGATGGACTGTGCCTCACGGGTGAGGGCCAGGGCAACGTCAGAAGTGAGGCTGCGCTCATGGAACTCGTCGAAGATGACCACCGCCGTGCCCTCGAGCGTAGGGTCGTCGACCAGCATGCGGGTGAGGATGCCCTCGGTGAGTACCTCGATGCGGGTGCGGCTCGAGACGCGGCTCTCGAAGCGGATGCGGTAGCCCACGGTCTCGCCCACCTCCTCGCCCAGCATCCAGGCCATGCGTTCGGCTATCTGACGGGCGGCAAGTCGGCGGGGTTCGAGCATCAGGACGCGCCCGCCATCGGCCAGTCCTTGCAGGATGGTCAGGGGCAGGAGCGTCGACTTGCCAGCGCCGGGAGGAGCAGTGACGACGAGGCTCGTGTGACGAGCCAGGGCGTCATTGACCGACTGGGCGATGCCGAGGGCTGGGAGAGATTCGTGGCCGCGCATAGACCTTATTCCGGGGAGCTTGCTTTTTTAGGGGTAAATGGTATTCTTTTCTGGGACCTTACTCCTGGATGAAGGCGGGTTCAGGCAGGTGCATGCCGGCCATGAGGAGATGCTCGTCGGCAGCCAGCTGGAGGATGCGCTGGCGTGACTGGGCAGCCTGCGCCTTGTCCATGTCGAAGTTGACACTGATCTCGGGATGCTCGAGCTGCAGGGCAGCACCGTGCATCAGGTCACCGATGACGAGCAGGTTGGACTTCCGGAAGGCGGTGTGGCCTGGAGTGTGGCCGATGGCATCGAGGGCGATGACGCCGTGGGGCAGCGTGTCACCGAACTGATAGAGGTGGAGGTGAGGCTCGTAGGCCTCCATCACGAGGCGCTGCATGGCGTTCTGGTCAGCAGGCATCTGGTGAATCCAGGCATCGTATTCGATGGCACCCGCATAGACCTCAGCCTGAGGGAAGGTGGGCTTCATCTCCGCATCGAGCATGCCGCCGATGTGGTCGAAGTGGAAGTGGGTGAGATAGACGAGGCTGATGCTGTCGGGGGTGAGACCGCGCTCGGCGAGCTTCAGGAGCAGTTGACCGCCATTCGCGGCGCCCAGGCCGGCATCGAAGAGCACCCATTCGCCCTCGCTCCGCATCAGAAAAGTGCTGACCGACGAGGGGACGCCCTCCTGGAGACCCAGTGCCTCAAAGAGCGAGTCAGAAGCCTCGGGGAAGAGGCTGCGTTCCATCAGGCGGTGACCCTGGTTGTCCTGCAGCCAGGTGACCGGCGTGCCGTCCTCGAGCAGGACCTGGGTGGAGTCGGTGACGACGGATTCGGGCTCAGAGGTCGAAGTCTGTGCAGCCTTCTGCGAGCAGGCGGCCAGCAGGGCTCCGCAGAGGAGCAGCGAGGGGAGAAGGAGATGCTTCATACGCGTGTACATTGTATTAAAATATTCGAATTTCGGGTGCAAAGATACGCATTATTTTCGAGACTTCCAAATTTCGCCCATCTTCGTTCCATTTTATGATAAATGGAGATGGCAAATCAAAATGTGCAATCCATTGCTCAATGGGGCCAAAATAGTTAAAAAATGCCCTAAAAGGAGCAAATTATTGAATAAAATGCAAAAATGTCTTATCTTTGCCCCGCAAAACTGCAAAAACGAACAGACCGTACAGGACACAAAGCCATGTGAAACCGGTTTATTAAGCGTATCGTAGAGAAAACATCACAACATCACATATTAATTAACAACTAACTTTTTCTTATGTCAATTGTTCAAAGCATTACGATGAGAACTGCGACCACTACGGCCGTAGCGCTCTTTAGCTGCACTTTGGCGTTCGCTCAGGGCAAGGTCACCGGTACCGTCACCGATGAGTTCGGAGAGCCATTGGCAGGTGTGAACATCGTCGAGAAGGGCACCACCAACGGTGCGCTCACCGACATGGACGGCAACTTCAGCCTCAATGTAGCCTCGGGCAAGACCCTCGTCTTCTCCTACATCGGCTACACCTCGCAGGAGGTCAAGGTGGGCAAGGGCCCCATCAAGCTGGTGATGAAGGAAGACAACCAGGTGCTCGACGAGACCATCGTCGTCGGTTACGGCTCGGTCAAGAAGTCCAACCTGACCTCTGCGGTCTCGAAGATCAGCTCCAGCGCCATGGAGGACCGTCCACTCACCCAGGTTGGCGATGCCTTCCAGGGCCAGTTGGCAGGTGTGCAGGCAGCAGCCACCAATGGTGGTGTGCCTGGTGAGGAAATGACCATCCGCATCCGTGGTGTGAACACCATCACGGGCGACTCCAGCCCACTCTACGTCATCGACGGCGTTCCGCGTGACAACATGTCGGATATCAACCCTTCTGATATCGAGACCATCCAGATTCTGAAGGATGCATCGGCCACCTCCATCTACGGTAGCCGTGGCGCCAACGGCGTCGTCCTGATCCAGACCAAGACCGGTAAGGGCAAGCCTACCGTATCGTTCAACGCCTACTACGGCATCCAGAAGGCCGAGAAGAAGATGGACAGCATGTCCGGCGAGGAGTGGGTAGCCTACAACATGTGGGACCGCAACTGGGGCTATCTCCACTCGGGCGGTTCGATGAGCGACCCCATGTCAGCCCGTCCTACAGGCCAGCAGATTCCTTCATGGTGGGCCACCTATACCGACTTCACCGACTGGCAGAGCGAAGTGCTCCAGACCGCATCGATGCAGAACTATGAGGCCACGGCCAGCGCATCGAGCGACATGGGTTCAATCTTCCTCTCACTCGGCTATCAGGACCAGGAAGGTATCATCATCAATACCGACTACAACCGTATCAACATGCGTCTGAACGCCACCTTGAACATCCTCAAGAACCTGCGCGTCGGACTGAACATGTCCTATGGCCACTCCATCCAGAACGCTGGTGGTGTCAGCAATGGCGCCGACCGTGCCGGTAAGGAGTCTCCAATGCACCATGCACTGATGATGTCGCCCGTCATTCCTATCGGTCTCTCGACCTGGAAGAACGGTGGCACCCCCAGCAGCACCGAGTATGGCGCCAGCTGGATTGACCCTGTGCTGCGTCTGCAGAACATGAGCGATGTCTACAAGAAGAACCGTGCCCAGGGCAGCATCTGGGGCGAGTGGGACATCATCAAGGGCCTCACCTTCAAGACTCAGTATTCTCGCACCTACGACGGCATCCAGTACGAGTTCTTCTGCCCTGACTGGGTCAACCGTTCCAGCTACACCAGCAGCGGCTATAGCTCGCAGACCAACACCGAGGACTGGACCATCCAGAACACCCTCACCTACGACAAGGCCTTCGGCAAGAATCACCTCAACGTCCTCCTCGGCCAGTCGGCTGAGAAGCAGGACTACTACTATGCTTACCTCCAGGCCACCGGTTGGGCTTACAACACCCAGGGCACGCTGAACCTCGCTGCCTCTCCAACCTCTGCCACCACGCAGCGCACTGCCTACACCAACGCTTCGTTCTTCGGTCGTGTGACCTACGACTATGCCGAGAAGTATCTCGCCAGCGTCAGCGTACGTCGCGATGGTTCGAGCCGTTTCGGCTCGAACACCAAGTGGGGTACCTTCCCATCAGGCTCACTGGGCTGGAAGATCAGCTCGGAGGACTTCCTCGCTGACCAGGAGTGGCTCAACCTCCTGAAGCTCCGCGTATCTTACGGTGTGTCGGGTAACGACCGCATCGGTGACTACGAGTATGCAGCACAGCTCGGTACTTACAACTCGACCATTGGCAACACCGTCGTCTCTGGTGCCGCTGCCTCCAACATTGCCAACCCAGACCTCAAGTGGGAGACCACCAAGTCGCTCGACTTCGGCTTCGACTTCAGCGCTTGGCACAACCGTCTGCAGTTCAACTTCGACTACTACGTCAACACCACCAGCGACCTGCTCTACTACGTCCAGACCCCCAAGACCACCGGTTACTCTGAGTATCTGACCAACCTCGGCAAGATTCAGAACAAGGGTTGGGAAGTCGACATCACCTCGCACAACATCCAGACCAAGAACTTCAAGTGGGAGAGCGCCCTCAACCTGTCGCACAACCTCGTGACCGTCAAGGATCTCGGTGGTGACGAGTACTATCAGCCATCGGCCAAGAACGGCCAGATCTTCCGCTCCTACGTGGGTGGCCCTATCTCGCAGTTCTGGATCTACCGCACCGACGGCGTCCTGACCAAGGAGGACATCAACAATGGCTATCCGCTCATGAGCGGTCAGGTCGAGGGTAACCCCAAGTACATTGACCAGAACGGCGATGGCGTGATCAACTCTTCGGATATGGTGGCTTATGGCAATCCTCTGCCTGACCTCACCTGGGGCTTCACCAACACCTTCTCCTACAAGGGCTGGAACCTCAGCATCCTGCTGCAGGGTCAGTATGGTGGCGACATCCTCTACCTCGGTGCCCGTCACAACGACTGCACCTGGAATGGCATGGGCCGTACCGTCCTCGCCCGCTGGTGCAACCAGTACCAGACCGAGGAGATGAAGGAGGCCCTGCAGGAGTCCACCGTCGCTTCGTACATGAAGGCTCACGGCCTCAGCTTCGAGTGGGATGGCAAGACTCCTAACTGCTGGGAAGGCAACAGCGCAGGTGAGGATGACCGCCGCGTCTTCGATGCCACCTACGTCCGCATCAAGAACATCAACCTCAACTACACCTTCAACAAGAAGCAGCTCAGCAAGACCCCGATCACCGCTCTCAAGATCTATGGCTCGGTTGACAACGTCTACACCTTCACCGACTATCCAGGCTACACTCCTGAGTCAAGCTCCTACGGCGAGGGTTCACAGATCATGGGCGTCGACTACGCCACCTACCCACTCAGCCGTAAGTTCACCATCGGTATCAACCTCACCTTCTAACCCTCATTCAGAGCAAACATTATGAAAAAGAATATCATTATCAATGGCCTCCTGGCTGTCTCCGCTCTCTCGATGATGGTGAGCTGCGATGACTTCCTCGACGAGACCCCTCAGTCGGTCTATACCACCGAGACCTTCTACTCCACCGAGAGCGACTTCGACTATGCTGTCAATGCCATCTATCAGGCACAGCAGAAGGTCCTGAGTGCTCCGGGCGACCCCAATTCCACTACCAGCCGCAATGCTCAGTATGGCATGTTCCGCTTCCCTTCGGTACGCTGCGATGACAAGAGCCTCTATCAGGGCATCAACTTCTATGCTGATGGCGCTGAGGTATTCACCGACATGGAGACCGGCACTGCCAAGGACTACATCTGGCAGTACATGTACATCATGATCAACCGCGCCAATGGCGTGCTGGACCGCATCGATGCCTTCGAGTTCAAGGATGCTTCGACCAAGAACTACCTCAAGGGTCAGGCTCTCGCTCTGCGTGGCTGGGCATACTATCAGTTGGCCATCTACTTCGGCGGTGTGCCGCTTATCACCAAGGAACTCTCTGTTGAGGAGACTCGTCAGATTGGCCGTTCCACTCAGGATCAGACCCTGCAGCAGGCCATCAGCGACCTTCAGGCAGGTGCCGCACTCCTGCCTGGCAAGTTCACTGCTGATTCCGACTACGGTCGTGTAGGCAAGTATGCCTGCGAAGCCATGATGGCACGCGTCTACATGTTCATGGGCAACACCTCGAGCGCTGCTCCCTTGCTCAAGGACGTCATCGACAATGGCGGCTACTCACTTGCTCCCACCTATACCGAGTGCTTCAGTGAGGCAGGCGAAGGCAATGGCGAGCGTGTCTGGGAGATCGTCTATCTGCCCAACCAGGACGGCTACGGTCAGTCGATGTCCGAAGGCTGGATTCAGGAGGCTTATCAGTACAACAAGGACAACGAACCTTACGCTCTCGTCGTCAGCGGTTCGTCGCACGCCATGGCTGTCAATGCCGACCTGCTGGCCGAGCATGAGGAGGGTGATGCCCGTCTGAACGAGTACATCACCAACGTCAAGACCACCTATGGCCCTGAGTACAACTACTGCATCAAGTTCACCCACTACGAGACCAAGCCCAGCAACTCCAACTACTGGGGTGTCAACATCCCGCTGATCCGCTACTCCGACGTCCTGCTGATGTATGCTGAGTGCGTAGGTCAGGCTCAGGGTGAGCAGTACCTCAATCAGGTTCGTGCCCGCGTCGGTCTGGGTGCCTGGACCAACTACAGCAAGGACTGGACCACCGCACTGCGTCACGAGCGTCGCCTCGAGTTCGCCTTCGAGGGTCTCCGCTGGTTCGACCTCGTCCGTTGGGGCATTGCTCTCGACACGATGAATGCCTACCTCTCCTCTAAGGAGGGCGGCGCCAACGTCACCACCGGTCAGGCTTATCACCAGATGCGTGCCGGTCAGGAGATCTTCGCCATCCCACAGACCGAGATCGACCTCTACAACAACTCCGAGCTGATGTATCAGAACCCCGCTTACAAGTAAGCCTCGGACTGCTGAACAATCGCACGTAAATCTTCAGGCATGGCTTCGCAATCGGGGCCATGCCTGAACCTTTTCAGGCACGCGGTTGATGTTTTCGGTCAAATAATTTGGAGATGTCCGAATTAATCCCTATCTTTGCCCCGCATTAACTCCTTAGTCACAATGAAAGCATCCGTCATGAAGCTATCCGTCGCCCACTGCATCGCCCTTTGCGGCGCCCTGTTCCTCACCGCCTGCACCCATCAGCAGACCGAGCCTGAGCCTTGTGGCCCTCTGCCCGCGCCTCGTCAGGTGGCCTGGCAGGAGATGGAGACCTATGCCTTCCTCCACTATTCGCTCAACACCTACACCGACCAGGAGTGGGGTTTCGGCAACGAGGACCCAGCGCTCTTCAATCCCTCGTCGCTCGACGTCGAGCAGTGGGTCACCACATGCCGCAATGCAGGCATGAAGGGCATCATCCTCACAGCCAAGCATCACTGCGGCTTCTGCCTCTGGCCTTCCCGCTACACCGACTTCTCGGTCAAGAGTTCTCCGTGGAAGAACGGTGAGGGCGACGTGGTGCGCGAGCTGTCAGAAGAATGTCGACGTCAGGGACTCAAGTTCGGCGTCTACCTCTCGCCGTGGGACCGCAACCGCTCCGACTACGGCACTGCGGAGTACGTCACCTACTTCCGCCAGCAGCTCGAGGAATTGCTGACGCAGTATGGCGACATCTTCGAGGTCTGGTTCGACGGCGCCAATGGCGGTGACGGCTGGTATGGAGGCGCCAACGAGATGCGCCGCATCGACCGTGCCACCTATTATGATTGGTCCGAGACCTACCGGCAGGTTCGGCAGTGGCAGCCCGACATCTGCATCTGGGCCGACGTCTGGACCCGTGCCGATGCGCGCTGGGTGGGCACCGAGGACGGCTACGTGGGCGAGACCACCTGGAGCCTGCTCAGCGAGGGGCGTGCCCTCCACGACGCCCTGCATTACGGCGAGGAGGAGGCCGACCAGTGGTGCCCCGGCGAGGTCGACACCTCCATCCGTCCCGGCTGGTTCTACCACGAGCGGGAGGACTCGCTCGTCAAGACCGTCCCCCAGCTCGTCGAGACCTACTACCGTTCGGTGGGGCGCAACGCCAACCTGTTGCTCAACTTCCCCATCATGCCCAATGGCCGCATCAATGCCATCGACAGTCTCCATGGCGCACAGTTCCACGAGGTCATCGAGCGCACCTTTGCCAATGACCTGGCGGCTGGCGCTCGCGTCAAGTGCACGCTGCTGCCTGAGCCGGAACCGGAGCCTTCAGCCAACGACAGCCTTCAGCCGCAGCCTCGGCATGCTGCCGAGTTCCTCGTCAACTTCGATCGTCCCACGACCTTCGACCGCCTTATGCTGCAGGAGCCCATCCAGCTGGGGCAGCGTGTACGTGAGTTCCGCGTCGAGGCTCTGGTGGGAGGGGTGTGGCAGCCCCTCGAGGACAGCCTCTACGGCACGCCCGGACATCTCACCACCATCGGCTACAAGCGCCTCGTCAGCTTCCCACGCGTCACCGCCACCCAGTTTCGTGTCACCATCCTGAGCGCCAAGGCAGAGCCCCTGCTCTCGCACATCGGCGCCTATCTCTCCCCAGAATCATGAAACGTCAGATTCCCTCCCTTCTGCTCCTTCTGAGCCTCCTCTGCCTTCGTCTTCGACGATGTGCAGGGATTGACCCTCCAGAACATCAATCAACCTGATAGTCAAATCTTCAAAATCGATACTACAGAATGAATCGTTACTTCCCTCTCCTCGCCGCCCCCTGCCTGTTGGCAGTGGCAGTGTCGTGTCAGCAGCAGCCCGCAGCAGTAGATTATCTCAAGTACGTCGACACCATGATCGGCACCGGCGCCCACTACAGCGCCGATGCTGCCGGCCTCTGGGGCACCGAGCGCAAGCAGAAGCCCATCCCCACCAGCAAGCTCGGCACCATGGCAGGCTACGACCAGGCGCACGACCCCGGCCAGTGCATCCCTGCCGTCTTCGTCCCCCACGGCATGAACTTCTGGGTGGCGCAGACCGAGGACACTGAGCAGAAGGAGATCTCGCCCTACTACTATCAGGACCAGGAGATCCAGGGCTTCCGCAATTCGCACTGGATCGTCGGCGGCATGACGCAGGACTACGGCACCTTCACCCTCATGCCCCTCGGCTCTGAGCTCATCATGAACGTGCTGGACCGCGGTTCGAAGTTCTCGCACGACGAGGAGGTGTCGACCCCTGCCTACTACAGCGTCCAGCTGCAGGACTATGGCATCCAGGCCGAGATGACCGCCGCCTCGCGTTCGGCCCTCTTCCGTCTCACCTACCAGCAGGCGGGCGACGTCTATCTGGTGGTCAATCCCAACAGCGACGAGGGGCTGGGACGCATCAGCTACGACCCCGTCAGCCACGAGATTACGGGCTCCAACCCCGTGCATCGCATCTATCAGGGCTGGGGCGAATATGCCGGCTTCGACGGTCACTTCGTCCTCTCCGTCCAGAAGGAGATCCTCGAGGGCGGCGTCTACAGTGGCGACAGCATCCTCGCCGGGCAGATGAGCATCGACACGCCCAACGATGGCCGCTCGTTCCCCAAGGGCTTCGTGCCCGAGGTCGAGGTCCATCAGGTGGGTGCCTACGTCAAATATCACGTCGAGGCAGGTGAGACGGTTTTGGTCAAAGTCGCCTCGTCGTTCACCGACATCGCCCATGCCCGCCAGAACCTGCAGACCGAGATTCCTGCGTGGGACTTCGATGGGCTCCGTGCGTCGTTGACCCAGACCTGGCAGCAGACCCTTTCGCGCATCGAGGCCAAGTCGACCGACTCTGCGCTGCTCACCTCCTTCTATACGTCGCTCTACCACGCCTCGTTCCTGCCCCGTGAGCTGAACGACTGTGACGGCTCGTATCCCAAGTATGGCCGACAGGGGGCAGACCTCATAACCTCACAACCTTACAACCTCACAACCTCATCCTACTACGACGACTACTCCATGTGGGACACCTACCGCGCCATGCATCCCCTCCTCTGCCTCATCGACCCCGAGAAGGCTGGTCGGATGGTCGAGTCATTGCTCGACAAGTACGAGGACGGCGGCTGGCTCCCCATCTTCCCCTGCTGGAACTCCTACACCTCCGAGATGATTGGCGACCACTGCTGCTCGCTCGTCTGTGATGCCTGGCTCAAGGGTGTGCGCAACTTCGACGCCACGCTCGCCTCCGAGGCCCTGATCAAGAATGCCTTCCTGCAGCCCGAGACCTTCGCCGAATACGAGCAGGGCAAGGGCCGCCGCGCCCTGACCAGCTATCTGAAGTATGGCTACATCCCCGTCGAGGACGAGGTGCTCGAGGCCTTCCACCAGCGCGAGCAGACCAGCCGCACCATGGAGTATGCCTACGACGACTATTGCCTCGCCCAGTTCCTCCTCTCTCTGCAGCAGGAGGGCATCGACATCCGCATCCCTGCCGGCCTCGACCTCACCGCCGACCAGGTCATCGCTCAGCTTCAGGAGCGCGCTTCCTATTATAAGAACGTCTACAACCCCGGGCTCGGCTGGGTCGACGGGCGTCATGAGGATGGCTCGTGGGTAGGTGGCGACCCCTTCTCGTTCCAGAAGTACATCTGCGAGGGCAAGCCTTGCCACTACACCTGGTATGTGCCCCACGACGTCCCGGGACTCATCGCTCTGATGGGCGGCAGCGACGCCTTCACGGCCAAGCTCGACACCCTCTTCGACGGCGGCCGCTACTGGCACGGCAACGAGCCTTGCCACCAGATCAGCTACCTCTACGACTACGCAGGCCAGCCCTGGCGCACGCAGCAGCGTGTGCGTCAGATCATGGCCGACGAATATGGCCTGGCTGCCGACGGCCTGGCGGGCAATGACGATGCCGGTCAGATGTCGGCCTGGTACGTCTTCTCGGCCTTGGGCTTCTATCCCGTCTGTCCCGGTGCGCCCGTCTATGCCCTCGGTTCGCCTTGCTTCGACGAGGCCACCCTCCACGTCAGCGAGGGGCACGACTTCCGCATCATCGCCCATGACGCCTCGGCCGAGAATGTCTACATCCAGTCCGCCACCCTCAATGGCGAGTCCCTCGAGGGCGCCTTCCTCCCTCACGACGTCCTCGCTCGAGGCGGCACGCTGGAGGTGTGGATGGGGAAGGAGGTAAAAAGGTAAAGAGGTAAAAGGTAAAGAGAAAGCCCTCGATGTCACCGGCACTTCGCAGGGTGACGGTGAGGACGATGACGACAACGTCGTACATCTCTGATCATCGGTCTGCCAGAGGCGGAGCGGCATCGAATCGGGTCGGTGTCGCTCCGCTTTATTGAGCACCCTACTGTGCATCTCGCGGCAAAAGTGGCACTTTTTGTTGCAAATTGAACAAAAAAACGGCTCCATCGATACCACCCTATCGAAAATTTCGCTATCTTCGCCCCCGTAATTATGCACCGATCCTTATGAAAGTTCTTGCAATGTCCACACTCCTGATGGCAGGCCTCCTCACCGCCTGCACCACCGACAAGGCCAGCGAGGAGCCCGCCCAGCAGCCCTGGCAGGTCGACCGCTTCGCCGATATCGCCGTCCTCCGCTACGAGGTCCCCGCCTTCGAGTCGCTCCCCCTCCAGCAGAAGGAGCTCATCTACTATCTCACCGAGGCAGCCCAGTGGGGTCGCGACATCCTGTGGGACCAGAACTGCGCCCTCAACCTCCCCATCCGCCGTCTTTGCGAGCAGGTCTACACCTCCTATCAGGGCGACCGCGAGAGTGCTGACTGGCGTGCCTTCGAGCAGTACATGAAGCAGATCTGGTTCGCCAACGGCATCCACCACCACTACTCCAGCGCCAAGTTCCAGCCCGGCTTCACCGCCGACTGGCTGCGTCAGCAGTTCGCCGACGCCTCCGCGCTCACGCCCGAACTCGAGCGCGCCATCTTCGACAGCACCTACCTCCGCATCAAGACCAACCAGGCCGATGGCGTAGACCTCATCCAGACCTCGGCCAACAACTTCTACGTCGGCGTCACGCAGCGCGAGGTGGAGCAGTACTACGACCGGATGAAGCGCGAGGCCACCCGCACCCTGGGCGACCACCTGCCGATGTTCGGCCTCAACTCGCAGCTCGTCAAGGAGCAGGGCCAGCTTGTCGAGCGCACCTGGAAGGTCGGCGGCATGTACGGCGCCGCCATCGAGCACATCGTCTACTGGCTCCAGAAGGCCTCGGACGTCGCTGAGAACGACCAGCAGCGCGCCTCAATCCAGGCCCTCATCAAGTATTACCAAAGCGGCGACCTCGCCGACTTCGACCAGTACTCCATCCTCTGGACCCAGGACCTCCAGAGCCGCGTGGACTTCATCAACGGCTTCATCGAGTCGTATGCCGACCCGCTGGGCCTGCGCGGCTCGTGGGAGTCGATCGTCAACTTCAAGGACTCGGCCAACACCGCCCGCACCGAGGTCATCTCGTCGAACGCCCAGTGGTTCGAGGACCGTTCGCCCGTCGACCCCCGCTTCCGCAAGCCCGTCGTCAAGGGCGTGACTGCCAAGGTCATCACCGCCGCCATCCTCGCCGGTGACAGCTACCCCAGCACCCCCATCGGCATCAACCTGCCCAACAGCAACTGGATCCGCGCTGAGCACGGTTCCAAGTCAGTCAGCATCGACAACATCACCGCTGCCTACGACGCTGCCGCCCAGGGCAACGGCTTCAGCGAGGAGTTCATGTGGAGCCAGGAGGAGGTCGAGCAGGCCAACCTGTATGCCCACTACGTCGACAACGTCCACACCGACCTGCACGAGTGCCTCGGCCATGCCAGCGGCCAGCTGCTGCCCGGCGTCGACCCCGATGCGCTGAAGGCCTACGGCTCCTGCCTCGAGGAGGCGCGCGCCGACATCTTCGCCCTCTACTATATGGCCGACCCCAAGCTCGTCGAACTGGGTGTGATGCCCAATGCCGATGCCTACAAGGCAGGCTACTACCAGCAGATGATGAACGGCTTGATGACCCAGCTGGTTCGCATCGTCCCCGGCGACAACCTCGAGGAGGCACACATGCGCAACCGCGCCCTCATCGCTTACTGGACCCTCGAGCGCGCCCGTCAGGAGGCCCTTGCCACCGCCACGGAGCCCGCCTTGGAGTTCGCCAAGCGTGACGGCAAGACCTACGTCAAGATCAACGACTACGCGAAGCTGCGCCAGCTGTTCGGCGAACTGCTCGGCGAACTGCAGCGCATCAAGAGCGAGGGCGACTACGAAGCAGGCCGCGCCCTGGTCGAGACCTACGGCGTGCGCGTCGACCCCGAGCTCCATCAGGAGGTGCTGTCCCGCTACAAGGCGCTCGACATCGCCCCCTACAAGGGCTTCGTTAATCCCCGCTACGAACTCGTCCAGGATGCCGAGGGCAAGATCATCGACGTCAAGGTCATCTACGGCTCGGAGACCTATCCCGAGCAGATGCTGCGCTACAGCCGCGACTACTCGGCGCTGTGAGGGTCCGCAGGGATTTCTTTTTAGGGATTTTAGGGATTCCTTTAGGGATTTTAGGGATTTTAGGGATATTAGGGATTTTAGGGACGAATGTGCCGGTGACATCGAGGGCTACCTCTTTAACTTTTCCCTCTTTAACTTTTCCCTTTTTAACTCTTGACTTCTTAACTCTTTAACTTTTCCAATGACCACTCATCAACTCAGCGCGGTGCACAAGCTCTTCCGCGGCCGCCAGAACGTTGTCACCAGCACGCTGCTGCGTCAGCACGGCTATCAGTACCGTGTGGCCTTCGGCTGCTCGCTGCCCGACGTCAAGGAGCTCTGCCAGCGCATCCGCGAGTGGCTCGCGGACCCCGAGTCACCGCTCTCGGGACTCGACGTCACCGAGGTGGCCGAGGCACTCTGGGCCGACACGGCAGTCCGCGAGTCGAGGCTGGCTGCACCGATGCTCTATCCCCGCGGCACGATGACCCTCGACGTGGCGCAGCGCTGGGCCCAGACCATCCCCACGCCCGAGGTGGCCGACGTGGTCTGCATGTATGCCTTCCAGTTTGGCGACCTCGGACGTCAGCTCATCGCCCTCTGGCAGGACAGTCCCGAGCCGATGCTCCGCTATTGCGCCCAGGCGCTCATCAAGCGCCTTGCCTGAACTTACGGACTCTCTAACCCACCCCTTGACTCTCTGAACTTTGAAAGACGAGACCATCCACGAGTCGGTCAACCGCCGCCGTGACAATATAATTAGGAACGCGCGCGTCGGCGAGCCAGCCCCCGAGTCGGCCGAAGCCATCGAGCGCATGGAGGCCCACCTGCGGCAGCAGGGCAAGCGCTGCACCGTCGAGCGCCGCTTCGTCCTCGAGATGCTCTATGCCTACGACCAGCCCGTCGACGTCGGTACGCTGCATCGGCAGGTGTGCGAGCAGCAGGGCAACGTCAGCCTCACCACGGTCTACACCACCCTGCAGCTGCTCGAGGAGCTGCATCTGGCACGCCGTATCGACCTGGTCAGCCACGGCATGACCTTCTTCGAGCGCGCCCTCGGCCTGGAGCCCCGAGGCTATGTGGTGTGCAACGAGTGCGGTGCACTGAAGCCTATCCGCCGCCCCGGACTCCTCGAGTCGTGCAGCCCGATGTTGCCCAAGGGATTCCAGCCCGATGGCTACACCTTCCTCATCCATGGCCTCTGTGCCAAGTGCCAGAAGCCCAAGCGAACCAGAAAGAAACAAGAACCCAAAACAAAATAACGTCGACCCCCGTCGGTCGACAGCCAACCCAAACAACAACGTAACAATGAAAGTAGACGTATTACTCGGCCTCCAGTGGGGCGACGAAGGTAAAGGTAAAGTAGTCGATGTCCTCACACCCAACTACGACATCGTAACCCGCTTCCAGGGTGGTCCCAATGCCGGCCACACGCTCGAGTTCAATGGCGAGAAGTATGTGCTCCGCTCTATCCCCTCGGGCATCTTCCAGGGCGGCAAAATCAACATCATCGGCAACGGCGTCGTCCTCGACCCGCTGCTCTTCATGAACGAGGCCAAGGAGCTCGCCCAGAGCGGTCACGACCTCACCCAGCGCCTCTACATCTCGAAGAAGGCACACCTCATCCTGCCTACCCACCGCCTGCTCGACAAGGCCAACGAGGCTGCCAAGGGCAAGGCCAAGATCGGCACCACCGGCAAGGGCATCGGCCCCACTTATACTGACAAGGTGAGCCGCAACGGTCTCCGCGTAGGCGACATCCTCGAGGACTTCCAGCAGAAGTACGAGGCTGCCAAGCAGCGCCATCTCGAGACCATCGCCAGCCTCAACACGCTGGCTGTCACCAAGGGCGGTGAAGCCGTCAGCCTCGAGGGGCTGGAGGAACTGGAGGCCAACTGGATGGAGGGCATCGAGTTCCTCAAGCAGTTCCAGTTCATCGACTCTGAGCACGTCATCAACAACTACCTGCGTGCCGGCAAGTCGGTGCTCTGCGAGGGCGCTCAGGGTTCGCTGCTCGATGTCGACTTCGGCTCGTATCCCTTCGTCACCTCCAGCAACACCGTCTGCGCAGGTGCCTGCACGGGCCTCGGCATTGCTCCCAACAAGATCGGCGAGGTCTACGGCATCTTCAAGGCCTACTGCACCCGCGTAGGTTCCGGGCCTTTCCCCACCGAGCTCTTCGACGAGACTGGCCGGCAGATCCGTGCCATCGGTCATGAGTACGGCGCCGTAACCGGACGTGAGCGTCGCTGCGGCTGGATTGACCTCGTGGCCCTGCGCTACACCATCATGCTCAATGGCGTCACCCAGCTCATCATGATGAAGTCCGACGTCCTCGACACCTTCCCCGTCATCAAGGCCTGCACTTCGTACAAGGTCAAGGGTGTCGAGACCCGCGAGTTCCCCTTCTCGATCGACGAGGGCATCGAGCCTCAGTATGTCGAGATCAAGGGCTGGAACTGCGACCTCACCCAATGTAAGTCGGAGGCTGACTTCCCCCAGGAATTCAAGGACTACATCGCCTTCCTCGAGAAAGAGCTCGAGACGCCCATCACCATCCTCTCGGTCGGTCCTGACCGCGAGCAGACCATCGTCCGCAAGTAAGACAGGGTCGAGCCCCGAATAGACACCTTTTTGGTTCGGAATCTCCAGTTTTCGGTATTATATTGCATCAGAAGATGAAATTTTGGTCCGAAAATTTGGAGATTCCGATTTTTCTTCTTATCTTTGTGGCCTAAATCTATAAGGATATGGCAGACTACTTGAACTTCACCCCTAAGTACATCAACCCGCTTACCGACTTCGGGTTCAAGAAGATCTTCGGCGATGAGGAGATCATGGCAGATTTTCTCAACGATCTCTTCGAGCCGGCTTCCCCCATCGTGAAACTCACCTTCCTTGACAAAGAACTGGTTCCCGAGTCGAAATATGAACGCGGTGTAATCTACGACATGCGTTGCCTCCTGGCATCGGGCGAGGAGATACTTGTCGAGATGCAAAATCGCGGCCAGGACTACTTCACGGATCGTATCAATTTCTATATGGCACGTGCCATCTCGTCGCAGGGCGCACGAGGTGACGAGGAGTGGAAGTTCTCGCTGCATCCTGTCTATGGTGTGTTCTTCATGAACTTCCACTTGAAGGACAAGGAGCCACGCGACATCCGCCACATCGCTTTGGAGGATGTCGAGACGCATGAGCGATTTTCAGACAAACTGCAGTTCTGGCTCATCGAACTCCCCCGTTACCGTAAGATGCAGGAGAGCGAGTGCCGGACTAACAAGGACTATTGGTTATACATCTTAACACATTTGGAAACTATGGAGACAGCAGTACCATTCAAGGCAAGCAAGCCAATCTTCCACAAACTGGAGAATATGGCCGACCTCGCCGTATTGACCAGTGAGGAACGCAAGCATTATAACATCAGCCTCGACTCGTTCCGTACCAACTTGGCCGTTATGGATCATGAAAGGAATCAAGGCCGTGCCGAGGGCCGTGCCGAGGGCCGTGCTGAGGGCCGTGCCGAGGGCCGTGCCGAGGGCCGTGCCGAGGGCCGTGCTGAGGGCCGTGCCGAGGGTCGTGCTGAAGGTCGTGCCGAGGGTCGTGCCGAGGGCCGTGCCGAAGGTGCAAGGGAGCAACAGCTCGCAATCGCCAAGAATCTGAAGGCTCTGGGAATAGGCCTTCAGGTCATCATGTCCTGTACGGGTCTTAGTCAAGAGGAGCTGAAGGCAATCGACAATGTCGATAACTGATCCTCGAAAGGAACTTCCCTGATGAATCTTGAACATTCGCGTTGCGCCTGAAATGAGGGGCAACGCGAAGGATGAATATTGAACAAAATGACATAATAGGAGAATAAATATACAGATATTGACAGGAAACGACGAATTTCGGCAGATTTTGGAACCAGAATGCACTTCGTTTGCGAAAAAGTGATTATCTTTGTCCCCTCGAATCTCAGGTATTGGCTATCCATTAATTAACATAACAATCCCAAAAAAGCAATGCGAAAACTTCGTTTCGTCAAGGGCATCATGCCATCGGCACTGATGGCTGCCCTGTGCTGTGCGTCGGCCGAGGGCCAACAGCAGAATGAGCATGACCTGAACTACTGGAGTCAGGCGCTCAAGTCCCGAATCACGCTCAACGGTTATGCCCAGGCGGGCTATACCTACACTCATTACGACGGACGCGAGACCAACACGCTCGACGTCAAGCGTACCCTACTCTGGGCCAAGGCCCGCGTGACCGACCGCTGGTCACTGCTCTTCATGCACGACTTCAACAGTCAGGTGCAGGAATTCTATACCGACCTGCGCGTGACGCGCGGCAAGGGGCTGACCATCCGCTTCGGTCAGTTCAAGAATCAACTCTCATTGGAGAATCCCCTTTCTCCCACCACGATGGAACTCATCGACGTCTACTCTCAGGGCGTCACCTATCTGACAGGCTGCGGCTCGGATCCGCTCTTCGGCATCCAGTATGGCCGCGACCTCGGCATCGACCTTTATGGCCAGTTGTTCAATGACCACCTCTTCTATAACATCGAGGTGATGAACGGACGTGGCATCAATCAGAAAGACAAGGACAACAAGAAGGACATTATCGTTCGCCTCGATTATCGTCCTGTGGCTGGACTGCGACTGGTAGCTTCCGCCCAGAAGGGCTATGGCACGTCGCTCGTCGCCTCGTCGGTCTATATCCCGGATGCGAATGCCATCGCATTGGGCGAGACCTATCGGCGCGACCGCTGGACCGCGGGCTTCGAGTACAAGGCGGGACAGAACGACTACTGGCAGCACCGCTGCGCCTCGCTGCATGGTGAGGTGATGGGCGGCCGTGATGGCGAGACCCGTTCGTGGGGCGCCTACCTGACCGGCTGCATGCCTCTGGGCGGCGGGCTCGACGCAGTGGCTTCGTACGACTACTTCAACTACGCCAAGGGCTTCGGCCTGGACCGTCACATGGTCTATTGCGGCCTGCAGTACTGGTTCTTCACCAAGTGCCGCGTGCAGCTGCAGTACACTTGGTCGTCCACCTGGACCGACGGTCTCAACACGGCATGGATTGACCGCCCTGCCTCGCGTCTGCAGATCCAGACGCAGGTGGCGTTTTAGGAGTTGTAAGTTAAAAGTTATAAGTTAAAAATTTGGCAACGATATGTTCATCAAGATACTTCTCACCATCATCTTCTTCGCCGTCATGATCGGCGTAGGAATCTATAGCCGCAAGACCACCCATTCGGTCGACGGCTTCGTACTGGGTGGCCGCTCGGTAGGCGGCTGGCTCACCGCCTTTGCCTATGGCACTTCCTATTTCTCGGCCGTCGTCTTCGTCGGCTATGCAGGTCAGTTCGGCTGGAAATACGGCATCGCCTCCAGCTGGATCGGCGTGGGCAATGCCATCATCGGCTCGCTCTTCGCCTGGCTCGTCCTGGCTCGTCGCACGCGCCTCATGACGCAGCACATCCAGAGCCGCACGATGCCCGACTTCTTCGGAACACGCTATGACAGCCAGCAGCTGCGCGTCATAGCCTCCATCATCGCCTTCGTCTTCCTGATTCCCTATACCGCGGGCGTCTATATGGGCATCTCGAAACTCTTCGAGATGGGCTTCGGCATCCCCTACGAATATTGCGCCATGATCATGGCCGTCCTGACCGCCTGCTACGTCATCCTGGGTGGCTACAAGGCCACGGCCATCAACGACTTCATCCAGGGCATCATCATGCTCTTCGGCATCCTCACCGTCATCGCCGTGGTGATCAACGGTCAGGGTGGACTCACCGAAGCGGTGTCGAAGATGGCGGCGCAGGTCCCCACCGCGCATGACCTCGAGACCGACAAGGCGGGACTCTTTGCCCACTTCCAGCCCGGCGACTTCGCCTCCTGCTGGGGACCGAATGCCCTGAGCCTCTTCGGCGTCATCGTGCTCACCTCGCTCGGTACGTGGGGTCTGCCTCAGATGGTCGGCAAGTTCTACAGCATCAGCAACGAGGGCGCCATCCGCCGCGGCACCATCATCTCCACCATCTTCGCCCTCATCGTGTCGGGCGGCTGCTACTTCCTGGGCGGCTTCGGCCGACTCTTTCCCGAGCCAGCCATCGGAGCCAACGGCAAGTATGCCTACGACTCCATTGTCCCCTCGATGCTCGAGACGCTGCCCGATGCGCTGATTGCACTGGTCGTGCTGCTGGTGCTCTCCGCCTCGATGTCGACCCTCGCCTCGCTGGTCCTGACCTCCTCGTCCACCATGACGCTTGACCTCATCTACCGAGACAAGAAGGCCACTGCCGATGAGGCTCCCGAAGGCGAGATCGACGACACCGTGGCCGAGAAGGTCGAGCGGCGCAAGGTGGTCATCATGCGTGTGCTCATCGTCTTCTTCATCGTCCTGTCGCTCATGATTGCGCTCAATCCGCCGCAGTTCATCGCCCAGCTGATGGGCATCTCGTGGGGCGCATTGGCAGGAGCCTTCCTCGCACCGTTCCTGCTGGGCCTCTATTGGCGCGGCGTCACCAAGGCTGCCGTCTGGGCCTGCTTCATCTGGGGCGTCGGCTTGACATTGGTCAACATGATGATGGGCAATGCCCTGCTCAATCCCATCGACTGCGGTGCCGTCGCCATGGTGGGTGGCTTCGTCGTGGTGCCCATCGTATCGCTCCTGACACCCAAGCTGAATCGCGAATACGTGGCACAGATCTTCGAGTGCTACGGGAAGCATTAAGCGGTCGTCGGAATGCCGTTTCGGACACTTATTTTTGTATCTTTTTGGCCCCAAAAAAGCCAAAAAGGTACAAAATATCAGAAATTGGACAAAAAAACGAGCAGAAATTTTCCTGAATCGACTTTTTTTATTATCTTTGTGCGCTCATTTCCCCCTTGCGATGGGCATAGGCGGCAGTCAAGTGCTGGCCCGAAGACACAAATCAATCGACCAATACATATTATAATATACATCCATCATGAAACGACTTCTATTAGGCGATGAGGCCATCGCACTGGGCGCACTGCATGCCGGACTCTCCGGTGTGTATGCCTATCCTGGCACCCCATCCACTGAGATTACAGAGTTCATCCAAGGCGACAAGCTCGCCAAGGAGCGCGGTGTGCACAGCCGTTGGTGCACCAACGAGAAGACCGCCATGGAGGCAGCCCTCGGCATGTCGTATGCCGGCAAGCGCGCCCTGGTGTGCATGAAGCACGTGGGCATGAACGTCTGCGCCGATGCCTTCGTCAACTCCGCCATCACCGGCTGCAACGGCGGTCTCATCGTACTGGCTGCCGACGACCCATCGATGCACTCCTCGCAGAACGAGCAGGACTCGCGCTTCTATGGCAAGTTCGCCCTGATCCCAATCTTCGAACCCTCCACCCAGCAGGAGGCCTACGATATGATAGCCGATGCCTTCGCCCTGAGCGAGCAGCTCAAGGAGCCCGTCCTGATGCGCGTCGTGACCCGTCTGGCACATTCACGTGCGGCCGTCGAGGTGCACGAGCCACAGGCCGAGAACGAACTGCATCCCGAGACCGATCGCACCCACTGGGTGCTCCTGCCCGGCAATGCCAAGCGCCAGTATGCCGCCCTCATCGACAAGCAGCCTCTGATGGCTGAGGCTTCGGCTGAGAGTGAATACAACCGCCTGGAACTCGACGAGAACCAGGACGAGGAACCCCTCACGACCTCGGAACCTCAGAACCTCACGACCCGGACCGGCGTCATCGCCTGCGGCATCGGTTACAACTACGTCAAGGAGGCTGTCGGCGACCGCATGAATGTGCTCAAGGTCTCGCAGTATCCATTGCCTGAGAAGGACATCGTCGCCCTCGCTGCCGTCAGCGAGAACCTGCTCGTCGTGGAGGATGGACAGCCCGTCGTCGAGGAGGCAGTGCGTGGTCTGCTCGGAGCCGGTTATCCCGTCTATGGCCGTCTGACTGGCAGCCTGCCTCGCACGGGCGAGCTCAATCCGGACAACGTCGCCAAGGCACTCGGCGTGGAGAGCCACGTGGCATTCGACCCCAGTCCCGTCATGGCGGGTCGTCCCCCTCAGTTCTGCCAGGGTTGCGGTCATCGTGACGTCTACAATGCTATCCGTGAAGTGGTGGCCGAATATGGCGACAAGGCACGCGTCTTCGGCGACATCGGTTGCTATACGCTCGGCGCCCTGCCTCCCTTCAAGGCCATCGATTCGTGCGTCGACATGGGCGCTTCGATCACTATGGCGAAGGGTGCTGCCGATGCCGGCGTGCATCCCTCCCTCGCCATCATCGGTGACTCCACCTTCACCCATTCGGGTATGACAGGCCTGCTAGATGCCGTCAACGACCATTCCAACATCGTCGTCGTCATCAGCGATAACCTCACCACCGGCATGACCGGCGGCCAGGATTCGGCTGGCACCAACAAGTTCGAGGCCATCTGCCTCGGCATCGGCGTTGACCCGGCTCACGTGCGCGTCATCGTGCCCCAGCCTACCAAGGTGGAGGAGATCAAGGCGCTGCTGCGCGAAGAGATTGCCTACGAGGGCGTCTCGGTCATCATCCCCCGTCGTGAGTGTATCCAGACCCTCGCCCGCCATGCCCGTCAGAAGGCAGCGGCACGCAAGCAGTAATCATCATGGTGCATGGTTCTCAATGCATAATGCACGGTTCATAATACATAATGCACAGTTCACGATGCACAGATAATCTAAAAAAGTTTTTTATGAAAAAGGATATTATCCTCTGCGGTGTGGGCGGTCAAGGCATCCTCTCCATCGCCACCATCATAGGCGAGGCAGCCACTGCTGCCGGACTCAATCTGAAGCAGGCCGAGGTGCACGGCATGAGCCAGCGCGGCGGCGACGTGCAGTCCAATCTGCGCCTCTCGACCGATGTCATCTACTCGGACCTCATCCCCCAGGGTGAGTGCGACGTCATCATCTCGATGGAGCCCATGGAGGCGCTCCGCTACCTGCCTTATCTCTCGAAGGAGGGCGCCGTGGTCACCTCCAGCCAGGCGTTCGTCAACATCCCCAACTATCCCGAAGCTGCCGCCATCGACTGTGAACTTGCCAAGCTGCCCAAGGTCGCCAAGCTCGACATCGAGCAGATTGCCAAGGACCTCGGCTCGGCACGTTCGGCCAATGTCGTCCTGCTCGGCATGGCCGCCCCCTATATCGGCATCCTTTCGACCGAAGACCTGCGCGCTGCCGTAGCCCGCGTCTTCGAGCGCAAGGGTGAGGCTGTGGTCAATGCCAACCTCAAGGCATTCGATGCCGGCGTGGCTGCCGTGAAGTAAACCTTCAAAAAAACAAAAGATTCCATGTCAAAATTCCCTGTCCCAGATAATAGCTGCGAATACTTCGATGCTGCCCATGAGACCATGACCCGTGAGCAGATCGAGGAGCTGCAGGTGGTGCGCCTCAAGGAGACCATCGCCCGCTGCATGCAGAACCCCATCTACAAGGCACGCCTTGACGCTGCCGGCATCACGCCCGACAGCATCACCACGGTCGCCGACGTGCGCAAGCTCCCCTTCACCACCAAGTCCGATCTGCGCGAGAACTATCCCTTTGGCCTCGCTTGTGTACCGCTGCGCGACTGCGTGCGTCTGCACTCATCGAGTGGCACCACGGGCAATCCCACCGTCATCCTCCACACCCAGAACGACCTCGACGAGTGGGCCAACCAGGTGGCACGCAACCTCTGGATGGTAGGCCTCCGTCCTGAGGACGTCTTCCAGAACTCTTCGGGTTACGGCATGTTCACCCGTGGTCTCGGCTTCCAGTACGGTGCCGAGCGTCTCGGCATGCTCACCGTGCCTGCTGCTGCCGGCAACTCATTGCGCCAGATCAAGTTCATCCGCGACTTCGGCACCACAGCCGTCCACGCCGTCCCCTCCTACGTCACCCGTCTCTATGAGGTGATGCAGCAGGAGGGCGTCGACCCACGTCGCGACACCAAGCTTCGCGTCCTTGCCATCGGTGCCGAGCCTCACAGCGAGGAGCAGCGCCGCCGCATCGAGCAGATGATGGGCGTCAAGGCCTACAACTCGTTCGGCATGTCCGAGATGTGCGGTCCTGGCGTCGGCTTCGAGTGCAAGGAGCAGAACGACCTCCACTTCTGGGAGGACTACTACATCGTCGAGATTGTCAATCCCGAGACCCTCGAGCCCGTGCCTGATGGCGAGATAGGCGAACTGGTGCTCACCTCGATCTGCCGTGAGGCGATGCCACTGATCCGCTACCGCACCCGCGACCTGACGCGCGTCCTCGGTCGCACCTGCCCCTGTGGCCGCAACCACATCCGTCTGGACCGCATGCGCGGACGCTCGGACGACATGATGGTGCTGCGTGGCGTCAACATCTTCCCGATTCAGATTGAGAAGATCCTGATGAACTTCAAGGAGCTCGCCAGCAACTACCTCATCACCCTCACCACCGACGAGCAGAACGACAACATGACCGTCGAGGTGGAGCTCGAGGAGCTCTTCACCGACGACTTCGCGCGTCTGCAACAGCTCAAGAAGGAGATCACCCGTCAGCTCAAGGACGAGATTCTGCTCACCCCCATCGTCAAGCTTGTGCCTAAGGGTTCTCTCCCCGTCAGCGAGGGCAAGGCCGTCCGCGTGGTCGACAAGCGCAAGGTCTACCAATAAATAATTTGTCAATTTGTAAATAGTCAAAATTGTCAAATTGTAAAATTGTAAAATAGTCAAATAGTCAAATTGTAAAATAGTCAAATTGTAAATTTCCCCATGACTATCCGACAACTCTCCATATTCATCGACGACAAGGCTGGCAGCCTTGTCCGTGTGCTCGACGTATTGAGCCAGAGTGGTCATCAGATTCTGACCTCCACGCTCGCCGATACGCAGGACTTCTCGATCTTCCGCGTGCTCTGCACCGATGCCGACCAGGCTTACCTGCATCTGCGTGAGGCTGGCTTCAACGTGATGCTGACCGACGTCATGGCCCTCATGGTGCCCGACGAGCCGGGCAGTGCCGCACGGGCCATTCGTCTGGTATCGCAGGCGGGCATCTCAATCCGCTATATGTACAGTTTCCTGCTGGCAGGCAAGGGCATCCTCGTGCTCCGCACCGACAATACCGACCGTGCCAAGGAAATCATTCTGCTCAACAAGCTGGAGTTCGCCACCGAAGCCGAGCTCGATGCCTTGGTCAATGGCTTGCGCGTATGACACTCCTTGAACGCCTCAATCACGACGACCGCTTCGCAGCCAGCATCGGTGCCCAATTGACCGAAGTGCGTCCCGGCTATGCGCGTGCCGAACTCACCGTCGAGGAACGTCACCTCAATGGCGCCGGCACGTGTCAGGGCGGCGTGATGTTCACCTTGGCCGACCTCTCGTTCGCCGCCGTCGCCAACAGCCACGGCATCCTTACTGTGGGCATCCAGAACAGCATCTGCTTCATCCGTGCCGGTCGTCTCGGCGACCATCTCACTGCCGAATGCACCGAGCAGGTCGATCACCAGCGCCTCCCTTACTGCGACATCCGCGTCACCAACCAGCGGGGCGAGATACTCGCCACGATGACGGGTCTCGGCTATCGTACGCGCAACGAGATGGCCTACGATGCGCTGATGTAGTGGCATCTCGGCATCCACATTCTTCCCGATTCTCAATTATTAATTATTAATTCTCAATTCGTACACAGTACTCATGATTCACAATCCGCATTTCGAGTGCATGTCCCGTGAGGACATGACCGCCCTCCAGTTGGAGCGCCTCCAGAAGACCGTCAAGACCTGCTATGAGAAGGTCCCCTTCTACCGCCACAAGATGGACGAGCTGGGCGTCAAGCCCGATGACATCCAGTCGCTCGCCGATATCAAGAAGCTCCCCTTCACCACCAAGCATGACCTCCGCGATGAGTATCCCTTCGGACTGCAGGCAGTGCCCAAGTCTGAGATTCGCCGCATCCATGCTTCGTCGGGCACTACAGGCAAGCCTGTCGTCGACGTCTATACCGAGAACGACCTCAAGATGTGGGCCGAGGGTGTAGCCCGTGTCATGGCAGTGGCCGACATCGGTCCTGGCGACACCGTTCAGGTCTCATACGGCTACGGCCTCTTCACCGGCGGTCTCGGCGCTCATGATGGAGCTGCCATGCGCGGTGCCATCCAGCTGCCTACCAGTGCCGGCAACACCGAGAAGCAGATCATGCTGATGCAGGACTTCGGTTCGACCGCCCTCGCCTGCACCCCCTCCTATGCCATGCGTCTGGCTGAGGCCATCGTCGACAGCAAGGTCGTCAGCGTCAACAAGATGAAGCTGCGTGCCGGCTTCTTCGGTGCTGAGCCTTGGACCGACGGCATGCGTCGCGAACTCGAGTCGAAGCTCCACATCAAGGCCTATGACATCTACGGACTCACCGAGATGTGCGGTCCCGGCGTCGGTGGCGAGTGCGAGTGCCAGAACGGTACCCACCTCTGGGAGGACATGTTCCTGCCCGAGATCATCAACCCCGAGACCCTCGAGCCTGTGGCTCCCGGTGAGTTCGGTGAACTTGTCTTCACTTCGCTCTGCAAGGAGGGCATGCCCATCCTGCGCTACCGTACCCGCGACCTCACCCGTCTGATCTACGAGCCCTGCAAGTGCGGCCGTACCGCTGTCCGCATGGACCGCATCCTCGGCCGTTCGGACGATATGATGATCATCCGTGGCGTCAACGTCTTCCCATCACAGATCGAGGCTTGCCTGACGGAGTTCCCTGCCTTCCAGCCCTATTACTTCATCACCGTCGACCGTGTCAACAACGAGGATACCTTCGACCTCGACGTCGAGCTCAAGCCCGACTATTTCATGGCCGATCCGCAGGCACAGATGCCATTCATCAAGCCACTCTACAACCGCATCGTCTCGATGGTCGGCATCAAGCCCAACATCCACATCCTGCCTCCATACGCCATCGAGCGCTCGATGGGCAAGGCAAAGCATGTCAATGACAAGCGTAACTTCAAGAACTGATAATGAACACTCCACTCGACTACCAGTTAGTCACCAATGAGATTGATAAGATGGGGCTCGGCGATTTCAGCCGGGCCACCATTCGTGATATAGCTTCGCTCGCCAAGGTGCTCGAGCAGAAGACGGGTCAGCCCTTCATCCACCTGGAGATGGGCGTGCCTGGACTGAAGCCCAGCCAGATCGGCATCGAGGCTGAGAAGAAGGCACTCGACGAGGGCTGCGCCGCCATCTATCCGCCCAATGCCGGCATCGACCGACTGAAGCAGGCTGCCTCGCAGTTCATCAAGGCATTCATCGGCGTTGACCTCAAGCCGCAGGGCTGCATTGCTACCGTAGGCTCGATGCAGGGCACTTTCGCTGTCTTCACGACGCTTCATCTCGCCATGCCCGAGAAGGACACGATCCTCTTCATCCATCCCGGCTTCCCCGTGCAGACCGACCAGTGCAAGGTCATCGGCCTCAAGCCTATGGGTCTCGACATCCACGACTATCGTGGCGCGGCGCTCATCCAGAAGCTCGACGAGATCATGTCGAGTGGCAAGATTGCCGGCATCGTCTACTCCAACCCCAACAATCCCTCGTGGGTCTGCTTCACCGAGGAGGAACTGCGGGGCATTGGACAGTTGGCGACGAAGCACGACGTCATCGTCCTGGAGGACCTGGCCTACTTCGCCATGGACTTCCGCCGCGACCTGTCACATCCCTTCGAGGCACCCTATCAGGCCACGGTCGCCCGCTATACCGACAACTATGTGATGACCATCTCCGGCTCGAAGGCATTCTCGTATGCCGGCCAGCGCATCGGCGTCTGCTGCATCAGCGACGGGCTCTACGGTCGCGTATATGAGCCGCTGCGCCAGCTATTCGGCGTGGGCGAGTTCGGCCGCTTCCTCGATGCACGCGTCATCTATACGCTCTCGTCGGGTTGCTGCCACTCCGTGCAGTATGGCATGGCAGCCATGATGGAGGCCGCCTGCGACGGCAGCTTCGACTTCGTCAGCGAGGTGCGCGAGTATGGCCGACGTGCTGCCTACATGAAGCAGGTGCTGCTCGCCAATGGCTTCTATCTGGTCTATGACAACGACATGGGCGAGCCCCTCGCCGACGGCTTCTACTTCACCTGCCAGTATCCCGGCATGACCGACCTGCAGCTCACCCGCGAACTGATGTACTACGGCATCTCGGTCTATCCGCTCGACACCATGGGCAGCCATGAGCAGGGCGTGCGCGTCTGCACGTCGTTCTTCAAGCCCGAGCAGGAGCAGCTCTTTGCCGAGCGCATCCAGGCATTCAAGGCTAACCATTGACCCACTCTGAAGATGAAAGCTACCCAGAAACTGGCCCTTGCTGCGCTTTCGGTACTTGCGTTGAGTTGTTCGGTCGACAAGGACTACGACCAACTGACCGAAAGCGATGGCATCGACCTCACCGTCCGTGTCGCCAAGGGGCTGACTATGCCCTTTGGCTCCTCGGAACCTATCTACATCACCGAGCTGATGGATTCGGCCAAGGTGGGCCAGCTGCAAGCCGACGCAGCGGGCAACTTCCTGCTGCAGCAGGGCGGTGACTTCGCAGGAATGAAAATCCGCGTCTATCGCCAGACGTTCCCATTGGATCTCAAGACCATGATTGATGTGAGCCTGGGCGACCGACTGGACTTCCTGCAGCGTGAGGGCGTCTCCTTCGTCATCAAGGCGCCGGTTCTGGAGCTCCGTGTGGTCAATGACAGTCAGCTCCCCCTGATGGGAGATGTGACATTGACCGACATGGGGCAGAAGGCAGTTCATTTCGTCGGCCTTGACTTGAGCAATGACGGGACGGGTGGCCGAAGTGTGCAGCTCAGCAACCAGAACATCTCTGAGGGCGAGAGTCTGGACGACTTCCTGTCGCCTATCCCCGAGATGATCGAGGCACAGATGCACATCTACATCGATCCGGCGCAGAGCAGCGTGACGTTGCCCAAGGACTCCGTAACCCTCGGTGGCAGTTGCGAGGTGACCTTGCCGCTCGACTTCCAGAGCATCTCGTGTCTGCACGAAGAGCGCACCGCAGACGTGTGGGGCACCGATCGTGAGGACATCGTGAGCAAAGTCAAGAGCATCGAGGGGGCGCGCCTCCAGGTGACCTTTGTCAACACCATCCCGATGAACCTGTCGCTCACCCTCGTCGGCGCCGATGCCGAGACGGGCCTCGAGACGGCAGGCATTGTCGACTTCAATATGCCTGATGCCATCCAGGCTGGCACGCTCCAGAATCCTGTCACGACTGAGGTCAGCGGCACGCTCAGCGTCCCTGCTACCCGTCGGTTGGGTGACCTCATCTATCGCATCAAGGGGCAGGGCAGTGACAGCCGCTTCAATGCCCACCAGTATGTCCAGATCAAGGAGGCGAGTCTTTCGCTTCCCGATGGCGTCAATGTGGACCTCAACTGATTGTTACACCTTTTAAATATATATAGTAATATGCGATATACGTTTCAGAAGGTGGCAATGTTGACTTTTTTGACTGCCACAGCTCTCACGGCATCTGCTCAGGCGCTGCGCACGGGTTACTTCAGCGACAGCTACCTCTATCGTCATCACCTCAATCCGGCTTTGGGCAACGAACGGAGCTATTTCAGCTTCCCGGCGCTGGGTAACTTGTCGGTCAACTATGGTGCCAATTGTGGCATCAGCACTTTCATCAAGCCTTACAACGGTCGCCTCGTCACCGCCTTGCACGAGAGCGTCTCGACGGAGGACTTCCTCGGCGGACTCAAGGACAAGACCAAACTCTACGAGAATGTCGACGTGACGCTCTTCTCGCTGGGCATCGTGACCGAAAATGGCTACAATACCTTCGAGATAGGCTTCCACGAACAGGCGGGACTGCAGGCACCCAAGGCGCTCTTCAGCCTGCTGAAGGAGATGGATCCGCAGAAGACCTATAGTTTCGATGATCTGCGAGTCAAGGCTCGTGGCTGGGTCGACCTGTCGTTCGGCCGTTCGTTCCAGGTGGGTGATCATCTCTCCCTCGGCCTCAAGCTCAAGGCACTCCTCGGTGCTGCCTATGCCGACCTGGAGATGACCGATTGCCATGCCACCTTCGGTGAGAACGAGTGGCGCATGTCGATGAAGGGCGACTTCCGCTACAAGTTCGGCAAGAGTGAGTTCAAGACTGACAGTCAGGGGCGCCTTGACGATATTGATAACGGAAGCTTTGGCATCGCAGGCTATGGCGGTGCCGTCGATCTCGGTGTCCACTATGACATGGTGGAGGTGGTCGATGGCCTGAAACTTTCAGCCGCAGTGACCGACCTCGGCATGATACGTTGGTGTGATGCTGAGTATGCCTACAATGACGGCAAGGAATTCACGTGGAGCGGCTTCAATGAATTCAGCATCCATGATGAAGAGAGCCACGTCGAGGGCAGCCATCAGGGCAGCCTCTCCGACCAGTGGAGCGACATGCGAGACGACCTTGAGAAGTTTGCTAACCTGCAGGTGGGCAAGCCGAAGGACGTGAACGAGATGCTCGCTGCCACGCTGACGCTGGGCGCTGAGTTTGAGCTCCCGGCATACAAGAAGCTGAGCTTCGGCATGCTCTACACGCAGCGTTTCGCTGAGTCGTTAGGCTATCAGGAACTGCGCCTTAATGCCAACTGGGCTCCGGCTCGCATCTTCGACCTCGCAGTGTCGGGCGCAGCCACGACGTGGGGCGCTTCGCTCGGTGCCTTGGCCAACCTCTGTCTCCCCGGCTTCAATATCTTCCTCGGCACCGACTACGTCTACACGGGCAAGGTCAACAAGGACTACATCCCCCTCGAAAACGGTGGCATGAACGTCCAGTTCGGCATCAATTTCCCGATGGGAGGAAAGTGAGTACTAAGTAAAAAACATCCTTTTTTGCGGTGAATTTATGGTGAATTAGAAGGTATTTGCATAAAAATATGTTTGAAATCAAAGATTATTTCATAAAAACTTGCATATAATATGAAAATGTCGTATATTTGCCATCTCCAAAATAATAATCGATTGGTATTATGAAACCAAATGATAAGTTAGAAGAAGATACACCTTTCGAGGTACGAGAAGACAACCAGGTAACCAAAAGCCGTATTTTAGAATAACAAATGTCACCCCTGCTACCGTGGTAAGTAGTAGGGGTGACTTTGTTATTTGAGTCTTGTCCGAGGAGCGGTGCCCTTCGAATCTTAGTTCTCGTAGTTATTCCAGTCGGAGCTGCGGATGGGGGCATCGGTAGTACCGCTGT
>R14__coassemble_233_pt1 | contig 44217 bp, 25 predicted proteins | sample R14__metabat2_high_PE_017 | metagenome-assembled genome bin R14 | reverse complement strand
CCCTCCGCGCTTGCCACCGCGGAGGGTGGTGGAGCCCAGTACGTCTCCAGACGGGGACACGAGGGCGGCGCGGATGGGTTGGGGCTTGACGGATGCGTTGTCCAGCAGGAGCTGGAGGCTGATGTCGTACTTCGCGCCTGCCTTGACCGACATGCCGTCCCAGCCTTCGTTGCTGAGGATCTTCTGGTCGCCGGTGCAGGTGACCATGGCGTAGTGGGGATTGTTGGGATGGAGGGGCTGCTTGTCATCGGTCATGAGATTGAGAGCAGAGCCGTCCTTGGCGCTGCGGAGCGACCAAGCCTTGGTGGCGTTCCAGTCGGGGTCACGGTAGCGGGAATCGATGGGCGAATACTCGAAGTCGCGGTTCTGCACCATCTCGGCATAGAGACCACCGTCGGCGGCGTAGCTGATGTCCTCGAAGAAGATGCCCATCAGCTTGTCGCTGATGGGGTGCGAGCCTTGTTCGCTGACGGAGATCTGCGTCTTGAGGTTTTGAGGTTGTGTGGCAGCGAGGAGGGGAGCAAAGCGCTGCGGGTCGTCGATGGCACGTTCGGCATTCTGAGCTGTGGCAGCCTGGGCGCGGAGCACCTCGGCCTGCAGCCCTTCGAGCACAGCCTGTTCGACGCGCAGGGTCGTGCCCTGATCGTTCCAGGTCAAGCCTTGGGCAGGACGGAGTGCGGCTGGCAGGTCAGCGAGGACCTTCGACTCGGGGTAGTAGTCCTGCGGACGCCAATGAACGAGGTCGGGCGTGGTGCAGACGGCAATGTGCGGGTCGTCCTCCCCGACGCGGAAGAGGAGTTTCCAAGTCTGGTCGGGCAGACGGAGCAGTTGGGGCTGGAGCATGCGCTTCTGGCTGCCCCAGTTGCCGTAGTCGCTCTTGACGAAGGCGTGTTCATAGCCTACCTTGAACCATGTGGCGCCGTCCTGGCTCCACTCGAAGTGGAGGCCGGTGTGGTAGTTGTCGGCCGGTGTGGTGTAGGCATGGAGATAGACCGAGTCGGCGTGACTCTGGGCAATGACGTGACTGCTGCAGGCAAGGCCGGTGAGGACCATGGCGCAGGAGAGTAGGAGGGGGTGTCTCATGTGTATGTGTTTTGAATTGGGGATTATTCGATGACGTTGATGCGAAGGGCGGAAGAATGGGCTACGAATTCGGGAGCATAGGCGCATTGGGCAGTGGCAATGCCTGTGAGGTATTGGCCGATGCGGTCGACGGTGAAAGGAATATCGTAGGTCGTAGTGCCCTTGGTGAAGCGGTCGAAGAAGATATCGGTCGAGGCATCGTGCTGCGCTACGTAGCCGCCACGGCCTCCCATCCAGCGATAGCCGGAGCGCTGGTCGGTGGGCTCGAAGCAGGCAGGACGCTGGGCACGCACCTGGACGAAGTCCATATCGCGGTCAGCAGTGATGACGAGGCGCAGCGTGACGCGGTCGCCGACGTGAAGCGGACGGTCGCTGCCGCTGGTCGACGCGGGCGTGATGTCGTGTCCCTCGGCATCGAGGAGCTTCATGGCGACACGGAGTTCGCCGGTCGATTGCGACTGCAGACGGTCCATCTGCTCGAGGTATTGGGCATAGAGGGCACCCCAACTGATGGTAGGGCGTTCGGCCTCGGGGGCATCGGTCTTGACGCAGAGCGTGTGCAGCGGTTCGGTCGGGAGGTCAATGTCGGTGCGGATGTAGCCCAACTGCTCGGCCAGGAAGCGGGTGGTGTCGATGGGGGTCGTGAGGGCGCGGCCGTCGAGGGTGAATGCACAGGCCGAAGTATGGTTCACGAAGCGCGGTTCACGATGTCCGGTTGCTGCAGATGAGGCTTCGCTGACACCCTCGAGGTTGAGAAGCAGGGAGAGGGCAGAGACGGTGTTGAGCGGGTTGTCCCAGGTCTGGGTCTGCTTCTGGCGAAGCAGCCATATCTGCATGTCGCGGAGGAGGCTTTGACGGTCCTTGCGATTGGATAGCGAGATGGCCTGCATGGCAGCTATCTGGGTAGGGATGCGGTAGTCGCGCCAGGAGTAGTAGGCAATGTCGGTGGCATAGTAGCGACCCATGCCGGGCTTCTGGATGGTGTATTCGACGACCGACTCAAGGAAGTCGTCGGCAGCAGACTTCTGACCGAAAGCACGGAGCACGACGGCAGCGACACTGCGGCCGTGGATGGTGAGGTCGCGTACCGAACTGCGAAGCTCCTTGATATAGGCGTCGCGCATCTTCTGACAAGCCTTGCTGACCTTACGCGAAGGATTCTGGGCGCAGAGGTAGAGGTAGTCGAGGGCGCTGTCGTCGAGGGTGATGGGGAGCTTGTGGTCGATTCGGTATTGGTAGTCCTTGAGTTCCTGTTGGTCGAGGAAGGCAAGGCCACGGGAGAGAAGCTGCTCGGCAGCGGCTATGTTTCCATTATCAGGAGCAGAAGAACTCTGCTTGGAGCCAGAAAGGAGGGAGACATCGAGCAGAAGGTGAGTGAGGTGATCGCAGACCGAGAGGGTGACGTAGTAACTGCTCTTCATGCCTTCGAACCAACACCAGCCGCCATCGTTCTGCTGGAGTTTGCGGAGTCGTTCGGTCGCCTTCAGGATGCGTTCGGACATCTTGCCTTCATCGAAGAGGTCGATGAGACGGGCACGCTGCTCAGTCTCCTGCAGGGCATCATTGACCCAAGGTGACTCCTTGAGGAGGATGTCACGAAGCTCATCGTTGAGTGTGAACTGAGTGGAGGGAGCGGCGTCGGCGTCTGCGACGGGATTGACCGTGGCCTCTTGCTGACGCTTGGCTGCTTGAAGTGCCTCATGGAAGCCGGGGATGCTCAGGGCAATGGCACGTGCCATGAGGTTGGCATAGAGCGATGCCGAGTAGCAGGTGGCGCACTCCGTCTCGGGGAGCTTGATGCCGTCGAGCGCCTCGATGAGCGTCCACTCGGGATGGGTGGTATATTCGAGGAGGAGACGGCGGTGGGTGGCGGTCGGCGAGCCGTCGTTGAAGAGCGAGCTGACGTCAATGTCCTTCACTGCGTCGGTCGAGGTGATGTAGAAAGGGATGGCCTCGGTGATGTACTTCCGGGAACTTAGGACGGGGAGGTAGTTGCGTTCTCCGTCGGAGAAGGTTGTGAGGTCGTGAAGATCCCCTCTTGTCCCCCTTAAGGGGGAGGATCCCGGGAGTTTTTGAGATTGTGAGGTTTTGAGGTGGCCGGTGGCTGAGACCTCGCAGATGAGCAGGGGGTAGCGGTCGGTCACTTCGTAGGGGAAGGCGACTGACGTGGTCTTGTCGGGATCGAGGGAGAAGGGAAGGGTGGCGGTGTAGACCACAGCCTCGGTGTCGGGATCGAGGAGGCGAAGCTGCGCTGTGCCCTCGAGGTAGTGCTCTCCCTGATTGATGATGCGGGCAGCGATGGAGGCATGGTCACCTTCGCGGACGAAGCGTGGCATGTTGGGCTGCACCATGAACTCCTTGCGGGCTACAGCGGTAGCCGTAATCGAGCCATAGTTGACCAGTGAATCGTGAGCCAGCCCCATGAACTTCCATTCCGTGAGGCTTTCGGGCAGCGTGAAGCCGATGCGGACTTCGCCCTTGTCATCGGACAGGAGATGCGGGTAGAAGAAGGCAGTCTCGGCAAAGTTGGTGCGGATGGCGGGACCAGCGGATGCATCGGCCATCGCTGCCATTTCGGCAGGAAGGGCTGCTTCTTCACCGACGAGCATATCCGGTGCAATGCTTTGCTTGCTCATCGTGTTGTAGCCGACGAATGTGTTATCGTCAGACATTGCGTTGTCCTCCATGGCGACGCTGGCATTGGCCAACGATGCGACTCTGTTGGCACTGGCTCCGAAAGTTCGCATCATATGAAAGAGCGGACGTCGTGCCCAGCGCTGATGGACGTACTGGGTCAATTCGTCGAAATCGCGGGAGCTATAAGGCTTCGCGTCGTATGGGGAGTTGATGCCGAGCTCGACACTGGTATTACCACTCGACTTGAACATGCCATAAGAGGAGACATTGCGGGGACAGGAGATGCTGAATGGCCAGGAGAGCGAGGCAAACTGGTCGAGCGAAGCATCGTACATCGTGGCCAGGAGTTCGGCACTGTGGACGGGCTGTCCTTTCGGATCACGGATGGTGAGCGTCCACACCTCTTCCTGACCGGGATAGAGCCGGTCGCGGAAGGTGGACCATGAGAGCTGGAGCCGCTTGTCAGGACGTACATAGGTCAACTGCGTCTGCTTCTGGAAGCATTTGCCATCGCGTACGTAATAGAGGCAGAGGGTGACGCCGTCGCCATAATTGGCATTGTAAGGTATGGTGAGCCGATAGAGCTGGCGCCCCACCGTAAGCTGATGACGCTCGATGACCTTGTCGTTGGAGAGAATCATGTAGCCGAGCCAGACATCCTGCTGACTGGGGCTGAAGACTACCTGTGCCGCCTTCTCGTCCGAGAACTCGCTCTCGATGACCTGGCAGAACTCTTGATCGAAGAGCGTCTCGGATTGGGATGAACCGGCTTTGCACCTTCCTGCCTGAATCTCGATGGCGAGACGGGAGGCGAAGAGGGAGTCGTTCTGCTGCGTGGTGATGACGAGCCCATTGCGGTCGGTGGCTGGGGCTTCGATGTGGTAGTCGCCTGAGGTGAGACTGGGGAGATGCAGCTCCTCTCCGCTCACGAACGCACCCCGGTAAAGTGGGTGCTCCTTCTCCTTATTATATATAATGTATGAGCCAGTGACGGTTACCTCTTCGTCCGAAGCATTGCGCGCCTTGATGACGATGGGGGTAGGCGAAGCCAGGTCAATCACTTGGGAAGCCTGGATGCTGAGGCCGAAAGCCTGATGGGAGAGCGAGGTGACATAGGTCGTGCTGTGGGTCTCGCCTGCCTGGTCGGTAACGTCGAAGGTGACACGATAGCGTACCTTGCCGTCCTCGTCATCGAGCATCTTGGGGTCGAGGAAGAGCGGAACGATGGCCTTGCCCTCCTCATTGGTCAACGTGTCAGCTTCGGAGATGCATTCCCAGTCGATGCTGCTCCAGAACCAGAAGCTCATACGAGCAGTCTCGACCTTATAATGCACTCGTGCTTCCTGGACGGGCATACCCGAGTAGGTCGTAGCCGTCGCTTCGACCTGAATGGTGTCACCAAAGGTGAACTCACGTCCGCCTGATGCAGCATGTGTGGCGTTCACGTCAAAGGTGGGCCGCTTGTATTCCTCCACGCGGAACGAGACACTGGCAATACGCTTGTCAACGCTCTGGATACTGAATTGCCCGGGCAACAGCCCCTGGGGCAGGGTGAAGTCGGCATCGAACGAACCCAGTTGGTTGCTGGTCACTTTCTGCTCCTGTACCTTGCGATAGTTGGCGTCGTAGAGGGCAAGGGTCAGTTTCGTCTGAGGGCTGACGTGGGTGTCATCACCCGTCTGCTGGTAACAGATGCCTGCGACGTGTACCGTCTGTCCGGGACGATAGATGGACCGGTCGGTGAAGAGGCAGGTGCGGTGTTCGCCTACCTTGGAGTTTGTATAATTGTGATAATTGTCCCAGAGGTAACTGGTGCAGTCGTCCGTGCCTGGAATGCGGGCTTTCAGATTGCCGCGGAAACCCTCGGCATCGAAGATATATTCGCCGTTCTGGTCGACGGGATAGGCGGTCTCTTTGTCGTTACGCTTGATGACGATTTCGGCTTCGGGTACGGGACGACCGGTCTCGTTGTTGACCACCATAGCCAATTGCTTCTTGCCGGGGAGGTTGAAAACGAGGAGGCGCAGGGAGGTGAGTGTCAACTCTTCGGCATCCTCCTCGCCCTGCGAGCGGAGCACGAAAACATAGTGTCCGGCAGGGAGCGTGAAGGTGTCGGTCTTGTCTCCACGAGTGGAATATCCCCGCAGGCGTCGCGACGTGCTGAGGCTGTCGTCGCCCAACGTATATCGCCGGCTGTCGATGAGCGCACCGTCCGTACGGGGGTGATACTTCTTATCCTTGCCATTGTATCGACGGATTTCGAGGCTCGCCTCGGTGATATTCTCGAAGTTAATGCTGAAGTCGAAAGGTCGGCCGACGAGTATGCCAGAGGGAATATGGCCGCTGATGCCGGGACGGAGGTACGAGTCGATGGCCGCGGTGAAATTTCCTGCATTGTACGCCTCGGGGAACTGCTTCACTGCCCAGCGGGCGAAGTCGATGCGTTCATCCTGGTCGGAGATATTATTGAAATATTGCTCGGCAACGTCGGCTCCTGCGTCAAGGTCGCGGGTCTCATCGACCAGCAGATGCAGCTGTTCGATATAGGCAGAGTCGCTGAGGCGGAGGTTGTAGTCTTCATGGTTTCGGAGGAGGGGCAGTTGCTGTAGGCGCATCAGCGTCCATCCTTCGCGATTGCCGTGCTCCTGATAGTATTGCGCTACGGAACCGCACAGTTCGGCCTTCTCGCCGTTGCTCATCTCAGAGTGAGCGAGTGTGAAATGGGTGAGGAGAGAGAGCAGGTCGTGGCCGTAGAGGCGACTGTCATCGCCAATCTCGACGAGAGGCAGATAGTTGGTGGCACATTCCCGAGCCAATGACTCCTTGTCAGCCAATGCCTCGGCAAAGAGCCGACGTGCCTGCTGGCTGTATTCCGCCTGCGTGTCGGCATCGAAGTCGTGCGTGTGGCTGTCCTTCATGGCGAGGTATGCCGATGCCATCACGGCGTCGTAGAGTGCTGTCTGGACCGGACCCTGGTGGGGCAAGGGTTTGACTTGGGCAATATTGAAGCTGTCAGGATCGAGGTCGCACTTGGTCTCGATGAGAGTGACCCAGGACTTCAGCAGTTGCGCATAGTCCTGCTCCCGATTCGCCTTGTCATATATCTTCTCAGCAAGGTCGATGACCTGGCGGGGATGGTCTTTCTCTTGGGCAGTCTGAACCTGCTTCCAGAGGTCTTCGTAGGATTGTGTTGAAAGGGCGGTGGACATGATGAAAAGGAGGACTAAGGGGAGGATGATGCGCTTCATGAGGATAGGGGATATGGGCAGTCAACCATGGCTGCCTGCGGGAACAAGGCAAATCGGGAGGGCAGTCAGGCTTGGTCGCCTATTTGCCGATGGTCAATGGGGCGGTGAGGGTGGCGCCTGCGTGAGGACCGACGATGGCTGGGACCTCCTTCGCTTGGAGTGGTTCATACTGGTAGGGCACATTGACAGTGCCGAGGTCGGCGGGTTGTTCGAAGGCTTCGGTGTAGACATTGCCGAGGAACTGGTAGCCCTTGGGGTCGCGGTAGTGGAAGATGTGCTTCACACCCTCGGCGAAGAAATTGCCTTCGATGCGGAATTCCGAACCGAAACGGGGATTGACGGCAGCCGAATTGCCAGCGCAGTTGTAGAAGTTGTTGAGCAGATGGATGGTGCCGAAGCGAGCCATTGGCATGCGTTGGTCGCAGCCCTTGCCCCACTCGCAGAAGGCATAGGTGATGTTCAGGTTGTCCTGACCATTCATCTCGGCGCGGTCGTTCGATCCGACGAGGTTGGTGTTGGCATGGATGAAGGTGCGCTCGGTGTAATGGAAGCGGCACCAGGAGATGGTGATGAAGTCGGAGAACGAGTTGATGTCGAAGTTGCCGTCCATGCCATCCTGGAAGTCGCAGTGGTCAATCCAGAGGTGGCGGCAGCCGCGGCTGCATGTCATCAGGTCGTCGCCACCCACGTCGATGGCACCGGGACCAACCAAGGAGAGATTGCGGACGATGATGTCCTGGCAGTCGGAGAAGTTGAAGAGGCCGGCATGACGGAATTGCTCCTCCGGATCCTGCATCTCGTCAATGAGGAGCTGGCGGATGCGGTATTCGCGTTCCTCCTTGACTTTGTTGCCATTGGACAGCGTGAAGACTCGATCGTCGGCGATGGTGCCCGACTCGAGCACCTTGGCACGGTTCATCAATGCATGAATCTTGGGCGAAAGAATGAAGCGGGTGCAGACGTGGGCGTCGTTGATACCGACGATGGTCTTGTGCGCCAGTCGCTCATAGCGCATCGTGGAACTGATGAAGAAGGGACCTTTGCCGCCGTCGAGAATGATGATGTCGTTCTCGCGGATGGCTTGCATCAGCGAGTCGCGCATATCCTGTCCGTTGCTGGTGAGCGTGATGGTGCGCGGTTCCTCGATGGCAGAACCGCCCTCGACCACATAGTCATCGCCCGAAGTGAGTGACGTGCAGTTGGCCCAACCGAACGGACGGTTGAGGTCTGCGTTGCGTCGCTGGGCCTGGATGCTGGCCGACGTGAGCGCTAATATAAATAAGGTGTATAGCAGGTGTTTCATGACTTTAAGACGTAAGTGGGGAGTGAATGGTTTAAAAGGTAAAGAGGTAAAAAGGTAAAGAGGTAAAAAGGTGTGCAGACTGCGCATCCTTAATACCGTGATGTGAGGTTGGAGCACTTCTTTACCTTTTTACCTCTTTTACCTTTTGATCTTCTCCGAGACTTCGGAGATTACAGGTTCTTGCCGTGGCAGTTCTTGTACTTCAGACCCGAACCGCAGGGGCAAGGCTCATTGCGGCCGACGTGAGGTGTGCTTGCCAAAGGCTTGCGCGATACCTGGTTCTCGCCGTTGGCATTGGCGTGCATGGCCTGCATCTTGCTGAAGTCGGTGCGACGCTCGGGCATTGCAGTGCGGAACTGAGGAGGCAATGGTGGCACGGGACCTGCAGGACGAGCGGGAGCGGCATTCTGCTGAGCCTGAGCGGCCTGCTGGGCAGCTGCAGCCTGCTGAACTTGGGCTGCCTGCTGGGCGGCAATCTGTTCGGGAGTGGGCTCAGGCAGATAGAGCTGACCGCGCATCAGGATGGAGACGGTCTTGGAGTTCATCGACTCGACCATGCGCTCGAAGATGTGGTATGACTCCAGCTTGTAGATCAGCAGAGGATCCTTCTGCTCGTAATGGGCATTCTGGGTATTCTGCTTCAGGTCATCCAGGTCGCGGAGGTTCTGCTTCCATGCTTCGTCGATGGTGTGGAGCATGATGACCTTGAGGAAGGTCTTGGTCACCGACTTGCCGTCGCTCTCGGCAGCCTCCTGCAGCGGGCAGGGAATCTGGTAGACGCGCTTGCCGTCCGAGATGGGGATGATGATGTTCTTGATCTGGCCCTGCTCACGTACCTGCTCCCAGATCTCCTTGAGGCGGGGAGCAATCTTCTCGGTGAGCTCAGCGCTGTGACGGTCGAAGTTGGCCATGCCAGCCTGGTAGAGCTTCTCGACTAAATCTTCGGCCTTCATGCGCTTGGCATCGGCCTCGGTGAAGGGTACCTCGATGCCGAAGTTGCGGAATACCTCGAGTTGGAAGTCACCGAAGTCGCCATTCTCCTGCCACTTGCTGACCACACTGGAAGCCACATTGTAAGCCATGTTCATGAAGTCGATGAAGATGCGCTCGCCCATCAAGGCGTGGCGACGCTGGGTGTAGACCACCTCACGCTGCTTGTTGAGCACGTCATCGTATTCGAGCAGGCGCTTACGGATGCCGAAGTTGTTCTCCTCGACCTTCTTCTGCGCCGTCTCGATGCTCTTGTTGAGCCAGGGGTGTTCGATGACGTCATCCTCAGCCATGCCGAACATCTTCGAGTCCATCACCTTGGCAATCTTGTCCGAACCGAAGATACGCATCAGGTTGTCCTCGAGAGAGACGAAGAATACCGACGAACCGACGTCGCCCTGACGACCGGAACGGCCACGGAGCTGGCGGTCTACGCGACGTGACTCATGACGCTCGGTGCCGATGATGGCCAGACCGCCTGCGGCACGAACTTCGGGTGACAGTTTGATATCGGTACCACGACCTGCCATGTTGGTGGCAATGGTGACTACCGCTGTCTGACCAGCCTGTGCTACGATGTCGGCCTCGCGCTGATGGAGCTTGGCGTTGAGCACATTGTGCTTGATGCCACGCAGCTGCAGTGCCTTCGAGAGGGTCTCGGAGATTTCGACTGAAGTCGTACCCACCAGGACAGGGCGACCCTGCTTGACATATTCCTCAATCTGGGCAATGACAGCCTTGTACTTGGCACGCTTGGTCTTGTACACGCGATCATTCATATCCTTGCGCGCAATAGGACGGTTGGTCGGAATCGAAACCACGTCAAGCTTGTAGATGTCCCAGAACTCGCCTGCCTCGGTTTCGGCGGTACCGGTCATGCCCGAGAGCTTGTGGTACATACGGAAGTAGTTCTGCAGGGTAATCGTGGCAAATGTCTGGGTGGTAGCCTCGATCTTGACGTGCTCCTTTGCCTCGACAGCCTGATGCAGGCCATCGCTCCAGCGGCGACCCTCCATGATGCGTCCCGTCTGCTCGTCGACGATCTTGACCTTGCCATCCTCCGAGATGACATAGTCGACGTCCTTGTCGAACATAGTGAAAGCCTTGAGCAACTGGTCCACTGCATGGACACGCTCAGCCTTGGTGGTGTAGTCGGTCATGAGCTTGTCCTTCTTCTGGAGCTTCTCCTCGTTGCTCAGTGACTCGTCATGCTCGATTTCGGCAATCTCAGCACCTACGTCAGGCAGCACGAAGAACTTGGGATCCTCCGAAGCTCCGGTCAGTGCCTCGATGCCCTTGTCGGTGAGATCGACCTGCTTGTTCTTCTCCTCGATGGCGAAGTAGAGCGGTTCGAGAGCCACAGGCATCTCCTTCTGGTTGTCCTGGAGGAAGTATGCCTCGGCACGGAGCATCTCCTGCTTGACACCAGGCTCAGACAGGAACTTGATGAGAGCGGAGTTCTTAGGCCAGGCACGGTAGGCGCGGTAGAGCTGGGTGGCACCTTCGTCCTTGATGGTCTTGTCGGCATTGTTGACCTTCTTCTTCGCCTCGTTGAGGAACTGGTTGGCAAGTGCCTTCTGCTGGCGTACGACGTTCTCGACACGGTCGCGGAACTCCTGGTAGAGCTGCTCGTCGCTGTACTCCGAGGTACGAGGGGTAGGACCGGAGATAATCAATGGGGTACGGGCATCATCGATCAGGACCGAGTCGACCTCATCGACGATGGCGAAGTTGTGTTCGCGCTGCACGAGGTCCTCGGGATGAGTGGCCATGTTGTCGCGCAGGTAGTCGAAACCGAACTCGTTGTTCGTGCCGAAGGTGATGTCGCAGTTGTATGCCTGACGGCGCTCGTCCGAGTTGGGCTGATAGCGGTCGATGCAGTCGACGGTCAGGCCGTGGAACTGATAGAGCGGGCCCATCCATTCGCAGTCACGCTTGGCGAGGTAGTCGTTGACAGTGACCACGTGGACGCCATTGTGGGTCAATGCATTCAGGAAGACAGGCAGAGTAGCCACGAGGGTCTTGCCCTCGCCGGTAGCCATCTCGGCAATCTTGCCCTGATGGAGAACGGTGCCGCCGAAGAGCTGCACGTCGTAGTGCACCATGTCCCACTTGATGGGGTTGCCACCTGCAAGCCAGGTGGTCTTGTAGATGGCCTTGTCACCGTCGATGGTGACAAAGTCGCGGGTAGCAGCGAGGTCACGGTCCATCTGTGTGGCTGTGACTTCGACGGTATCATTGTTGGCAAAGCGATAAGCAGTCTGCTTGACGATGGCGTAGACCTCAGGCAGGAACTCGGTGAGTTTCTCCTCTAGGGTGTCCAGGATCTGCTTCTTGAGTTTGTCCACTTCGGTCCAGACGGCCTCACGCTTCTCGACTTCGAGCTGTTCGACAGTGCTCTTTAGCTCGTCAATCTTGTCCTTGTCTGCCTTGATGGCGTCCTGCAGTTCCTGCATGATCTGCTGAGTGCGGGCACGCAGTTCGTCGTTACTGAGTTTCTCCACGGCAGGGTAGGCGGCCTTGACTTTCTCGACCCAGGGCTGGATGAGCTTCATGTCGCGGCTCGACTTGTCTCCGAAGAGTTTCTTTAATAAATCGTTAAATCCCATGTTTTGTTGATATGTTGTTTTTTGAATTATTGAGCGTTTTTACTAGGTCAAAAACTAGGTCTTTCTAGTTCTGGCTAGTTCTTTCTAGTTCTTGGTTGTTTTGCTGAGGGGGAGGGGCAATGCGCGGCAGCCGCTGGGGGCCCTGATCTTGATGGCACGCGCTACGGTGGGGGCAATGATGGTGGCCTCGACGGGCGAAGTGATGCGCTGTGCCTGGATGAATGATGGAGCGAAGATGATGCAGGGGCCGGGACAGAGGTCGTGGCGCACCTGCGGGCGTGGCTGCGTCTTGTCGTTAAGGCGCAGGTTCCAGCCGGGTTGCAGCAGGATTACCAGATCGCCACCACCTGCCTTGCGGTAGCTGTTGCGGATGCGAGAGATGCGCTGGCTGTAGTCTTCGTGCAGCAATTGCTGGGCCGTGAAGACCTCATCAACACCGCTGAAGAGTGCCACGAACTTGGCAGCCTCGCGTGCCACGTCGTCGAGTTGCAGCTGCTTCTGTTCGATGAGCTTGTGGTTGAGGTAGATCTGCTGATCCTCGAAGCCCTCAATCCATTGCCCCTGACCATAGAGCGAATTGAGCTGGATATTGAGCAATGCCGTGCAACGGTTGGCGTTGAATTCGCCCAACGTCAGGCCCGGCACGTCGGTGGTGTTGCTGTTGGTGTCGCCCGTCCCCATCACGTAGATGAGCGTGTTCTGGAGACCCACTTTCTGGTCAATGACCTTGAGCAGTTCCTCAATCGTCTTGTCCAGACGGAGATAGGTCTCCTCAAGTTCGCAGGGGTAGACTTCGGTAGCTGCGTGCTGATAGGTGCCGGCATAGAACGTCAGTTGCAGCATGTCGGTGCGCGTCGAGGCGATGCCCACGCGGCCGTTGGTCAGGAAGAGGCGTGCCATCTGGCCCACCGCCTCATTGATGATGGGGGAGGTCTTGATCCAGGTGTACATCACCTGCTTGCTCTGCTGGAACTTGTGGCTGAAGTAGGGATTGCAGGTCTGGTAGGGGGTCAAGGCACAGATGCCGTTCTGAGTCAACAATTGTGAATCCCAAGCCTTCGATGCAGCGTCACAGAAGAGTGGCTGTCCATGATTCAGCGAGGAGAGGAAGCCGGGGAACTCTTTGTAATAGGTCGTCGAGCACCAGAGGCCCGTCTTATCGTCAATCCAGTAGGCTCCATCGGCCGAGTGGCCAGCAGAGATGAGTGCCTCCTCGGCATTGGGGGCAATGCTGTAGACCTTGCTGCTCTGCTGCGATGCCAGCTTCAGTTCGTCGGCGAGCGTACTGCTCAGCAGGGCGCGGGGCGACCAGAAGCCATCGGTGGCATTGCCGATGTACTGCATGTCGAAGAATGCCGAATGTCGCCGCAGCGTCTGGGGATCAAAGACCATCTGCGAACTGATGCCATTCTGGAAGGGATAGCTGCCTGTGGCAAGCACCGCGATGGCAGCTGTGGCGTCGGGATTGTCCAGCTCGTAGGTCACCTGCTCCATCATGGCGCCCTCTTGCATCAGGCGTCGGAAACCGCCCTGACCGAATCGGCTCTGCAGTATCTCCAGATAGTCCGTGCGCAGCTGGTCGATGGTGATGCCCACGATGAGGCGTGGCTCAGCGGCTGCCGCCGGCATCGTCTGGAGCACCGTCAGCAGGACCACCAGCGGGGTCAATGTCTGTATGTCAATTCTACGGTTCAAGGGAGTAGGGTCGGATTATCGTTTCAGTGCCATGCGGCAATAGCTCCGCAACAGCAGAGTGGCAAGGAGCAAGAGGAATTCCTTGGGACAATATTGACCCAGGATCCAGTCCATGACCACGTATAGGATGATAAGTGCAAAAGTGATGCCAAAATAGATACTGCACACCTTCCGGGCTCCGCGAGCCCAGACAAGTCCTGCCACAATGACATGGGTGGGCAGCAGCCACAGACAGTTCAGGTTATGGTCGACGGCAGGGTGGAGCGAGAGGAAGTTGAGGAACCACACGATGGCACCGGTCAATCCGGTCGCCACGAGCAGCACCGTGTCGTAAGTGTTGACAGCCCAGCTGAAGCTTCGTTGTCCTCGGCTGTCAGCTAGCAGCCGACGGTGGTTGTTCCAGTCAATCGCGCTGACGATGAGACCCAGCAGAAGCACTGCTGCCAGCAGGGTAGCAGGCCGGATGGGGTCGGGGGCTGCAATCTGGTCAGCCACATCCTGGCGCATGGTCAGCAGCGTGTCGCTCTTATCGACCAGAGGCAGCATGACGGTGGTGTCGGCCACATTGACAGGAATCATGGCATGGCTCACGGCGCGAGCCAGATAGTCGGGCAGGAACAGCTCCTCCTCGAAAGTCGTCGGCACGTCAGCCCTTCCGGCTACAGCCAAGGCGATGCCGAAATCCAGCCAGTTGCCGCGGCCGGTCTTCTCCTGCACCATGCCACGAAGCGTGATGCCATTGACCCATGCCGTATCGTAGACGATGGATTCCTGGGTCGATGCCTGGAGCAGGTGGTAGGGGCGGGTAGAGCAGTTGTCGAAGAAGTAAGAGTAGCGGTAGGTACGGTTCTCGGGCAGGTAGTTGATGAGGAGGCGCTGCACCATGTTCTGGCATTGCGCCGAGTCGAGCCGCAGCCACTGTTCGGTCATGCCGAGACCGCGCTCACCGTATTCGTCGATGAAGTCGCGTGTATAGAGGGCGCCCAGCTGATAGTCCGTTTCGCCCTTGACGAAGCGGTAGACAAAGTGGGGCGTCTTGAACGAGAAGACACCGTAGTGGAACGTCACGTCCAACTGCGGATCACGCAGATCCTGGATGCGCAGTCCTGCATGACCGAAGCGTTCGTAGGCATCAGGTCCCTGTGTGCAGGTGAGAAGACTGATGCGGAGCGAATCGGAGAAGTTCAACTGCGCACGCGCGGGTAAAAATAAAAGCAGCGCAAGCAACGCTGACAATAGATGCTGTTTCATGACCACATAACGAGACATCCACGCGCACGCCTTCACGTGAGTGCTCATGGATGCCTCATTCTGCTAATGGGGGGATGGTGATTAAGGTAAGTGGCTTAAGCCTTGGCCTTCTCGGTCGAAACCTTGCGGAACTCCTTGAGAGCTGCGATGAGTTCGAGGGCAGCCTTGCGAGCGCGGAGACCTGCGGCCTTGTTGCCCTTTACTGCCTGAGCGGTAGCATCTGCGTTGAATGCTGCAGAAAGCTCGTTGATTTTCTGAACAAGTTCTTCCATGTTGTAGAAATTATAATTAGTTATTTCGGGTGTTACGGTTTGTCGTGCCAAGGGTATCGAAAGTACCGATTTGACGTTGCAAATGTAATAAGAATTATCGAGAAATCGCAAACTTTTCATTGAAAAAATGCGTTTTTAGCCTTATTTTTTGTCGAAATAGGCCATTTTTATACTTTTTAAGGTATATTTCTTGCCAATTTAGCAAAAAAAACACTAACTTTGCGCCGCACTTTTGATACAAAGCAATCTTATATGCACTATGCCATTATAGCCGCCGGCGAGGGCTCCCGACTTCGGGAGGAAGGGCTCAAGTTGCCCAAGCCTTTGGTGCCCATTTCGGGCGAGCCGATGATTGATCGGCTCATGGCTATCATGTGCCACTGCGGAGCCGAGAGCATCTCGGTGATTTGCCGCAGCGAGATGCCGGAAGTCTGTCAGCATCTTTCTGATTGGGCTGTCCTTCATCCCGACATCCCACTTCATCTGGTCACCGGCTCCACGCCCAGTTCGATGCACAGCCTCGGCCTCCTGTCGCAGGTGATTCCTGAGGGCAAGGTGTGCGTGACGACGGTCGATACTATCTTCCGTCCTGACGAATTCGCAGCCTATGTCAAAGCGTTCAGCCAGCAGCCTGAGGGCGGACTCTTCGTCGTCACTCCTTTTGTCGATGACGAGAAGCCGCTTTGGGTGGAACCAGCCGACCCGCTGCCAGCAGCCGGCGCCGTCACTTTCCCCATCGGCAACTTCTGCGACCATGAGTCAGAGTTGCCCGAGGACGAGCCCCGCTACGTCAGTGGCGGCATTTATGGCCTCGACACCCGCACGGCTTGGCCCGTGCTTCGTGATTGCCTGGCACAGGGTCAGAGCCGCATGCGCAATTTCCAGCGGGCACTCATTGCCGCTGGGGTTCCCCTAACGGCATACGTCCTCCCCAAGGTGATGGACATTGACCATGCTACGGATATATCGAAGGCAGAGCAGTGGCTCTCGTCGCGGCCGATACTTGCCATCACCCGTGCACCCGAGCATTCGCCTAATCATGTGGCGAGTGATGCCGCCATCCTTCGGTCGGTTGTTGAAGGATTGCAGCGCCTCGGCTATCCTGTCCGCGTCATTGCAGAAGACGACCTCCGGAACCTGTCTCCACGGCAGGTCAGCGATGAATACGCAGCCGTCATTCACATGGCCCGTCGTCTGGCATCGCTCACCCGGCTGTCGCAACTCGCGGTGCCGGTCTTCAATCGCCCCCAAGGAGTCACCACCGTCTCGCAGAGTCGCGAGTTGACGCTTACCCTGCTCCGACAGGCAGGCGTCCAGGTCCCCGATTGGTGGGCCTACGATCCCGAGGAGGATGAGATGTTCCAGTGCGAGCCGCGCCTCCAGCAGCTGCTTCCGGGCTGGGTCAAGGCGATGCGTGCAGATGGCGCCCGCCCGACGGATGTCACCTGGGTCGAGACGCCGCTGCAGGCTGACAGCTGCATCATAGAGCTCAGTGCCGAGTCGGTACCCGATATCGTCGTGACCCATCATGTCGAGGGCGATCTGCTCAAGGTCTACTGCGTGGGCGATCGATGCTGGACCTTCTATCCCCAGGAGCAGGGCTACTCCAAGTTCGGTGATGCCGAGCGGCACAACACCCCCCTGCGCCACACAGCAGTTCGGGCAGAAAGGCTCAAGTCAACAGCCGAGGCTGTCGCCCGTACATTCGGCCTCCAGGTTTTCGGCTTTGACGCCATTGTCTCTCCCGACGGCAATTTGGTGGTCATAGATGTCAATGACTGGCCCAGTTTCTCCTCATGCAGAGAGGAGGCAGCTTCCGCCATCGTCAGCCTTGTCAATGGCAGTCTTGCCGAATGAGTCCGGATGGTTCAGCCGTCCTAATCTCTTTTAATCAATGAACGCCGAAGATCAACAGCAATATCAACTCAGCCTCAAGCATCCTGATGTCGAGGAACCCATAGACCTCTGGTTCTACCGTCCGGTCGGATTTCGTGTCGCCCTCCTGGGACGTCGCTTTCACTGGACGCCCAACCAGATCACCATTGCCTCCATCTTCCTGGGCATCGGCTGTGGCATCCTCTGTTATCCCGCAGATTGGCGGCTCAATCTACTGGGTATCGTGCTGCTCATCCTGGCCGATATCGGCGACTCCGCCGACGGCCAACTGGCACGCCTCACCCATCAGTACAGCCAACTCGGCCGCATCCTCGATGGAGCAGCCGGTGACTTCTGGTTCGCTGCAATATATATAGGTATTGCCCTGCGTCTCACTCCCGAGTGGGGCATCTGGGCCTGGGTGCTCGCCATCGTGACGGGTGCTGCCCATTCGCAGCAGGCTGCCATGGCCGATTACTACCGCCAGTTCCACCTGCTCTGTGTCAAGGGACGTGGCGGGTCGGAGCTCGACGACGCTGCCGATGTGGCACGTCAGTACGCCCAACTCCGCTTCAGCGACGATCCGGTCCAGAAGGTCTTCCTCTGGTTCTACCGCAACTATACCCGTTCGCAGGAGCGTCTTACCCCTCAGTTCCAGCGCCTGCGTCGGCGCATCACCGGACTGGGGGACCTACAGCCCCAGATGTGGCAGTCGTTGCGCCTCCAGTCGCTGCCGCTCATGCCGATGGCCAACACGTTGACCTTCAACTGCCGTGCCATCACCCTCTTCGTCGCCTTGATGATCGGGCAACCCTGGGTCTATTGGGCGGTCGAACTCACGGCGTTCAGCATCCTCTGTCTCTATATGATGTGGCGTCATGAATCCATGTGCCGGCATGCCTTGCAGCAACTCGGCGGTCAATGACCTCAATCTCCGTCCTCGCCTATGACCCCACCTGCCCGTCGCCTGCTCGAGGCGTTGCTCTTCGTCCTTTGCCTGGCGCTCCTTGTCTGGATGGTCGTTCAGGCTGGTCCGAGCCAGTTGTGGCTCACGCTTCGCTCCATGCCGGGCACCATTGCCCTTTGCTGCCTCGTCTGGGGTGTGGGCTATCTGCTCAATGCAGCCTCCTTCCGGGAGGTACTTCAGGGCAAGGAGGGCGGACTGACTTACCTGCAGGTCCTGCGCCTCACCATCAGCGGCTATGCGCTCAACTACATCACCCCTTTCGGACTCCTGGGAGGAGAACCTTACAGGGTTTGGGTGCTGCGGCGCACCATCAGCACCGAGCGTGCTACGCAGGGTGTCGTGCTCTACTCCATGATGCACGTAGCCTCGCACTTCTGCTTCTGGCTGCTGGCAGGTCTCCTGGCGATAGTTTCGCCACTGGGAGTCTCTCGTGGGATGCCGATGCCGTACGCATTGCTCGTCACGGTCGTCACCATCCTGATGCTCCTCCTCTTCTGGCGCCTGTATCGGCGGGGCATCGCGCTCCGGTTCATGCGTCGATGGGTCGATTGGCCTTTGCTCAATCCCTCGCTGCTACCTTCCGGTCGTTTCGTCCGCGCTTTAGGTCTGGAGTTGCTGAGTCGGTTGGTCAATGTAGTCGAATACTGGGTTGTCATGCAGGCGCTCGGCTTCACAACTTTCGGCTATGCCGAGGCGCTGCTGACAGTCGCTTTCAGTTCGCTGCTTGCCAACGTACTCTTTTTCTCGCCTCTGCAGATGGGCACGCGCGAGGGTGGAATCCTCCTCGCCCTGCAGTATCTGCTCCCCGACGGCCAGCTGTTGCCCGTGGCACTCACGCTCAGCTTTGCCACACGCATCCGAGAGTTCCTCTGGATAGCCATCGGCCTGGTCCTCATGCATCGCAAATAGTGTTTTCGGCCATCATCCCCTTTCGGTGGTCATAAAGTAAGATATATCATAATGAAGGGATTAATCTTCGATTACGGAGCCACTATCGATAGTGGCGGCCGTCATTGGTCAGAAGTGCTTTGGGAAGGCTATTGCCAGTGCTCTCTGCCCGTCACCAAGGAACATTTCCGCGAGGCTTATATCTATGCCGAGCGTTATGTGTCGTTCAATCCGGTGGTGCAACCTACCTATAATTTTTTCGAACTCATGCAGACGCGCATCGGCATCCAGCTCGACTACCTCATCCAGCAGGACCTGCTGCGTGAAGACAGCCTGCAGACGGCGCTCAGGCTCTTCAGTGAGGGCGAGGTGCCTATCATCGACGACATGCATGAGCTCACGCAGCACTTCGTCGACATCATCGCCGGCTATTGCTACGACTACGCCCGCCGCTGCACCCTCGACAGCATCCCGCTTATCGAGAAGCTCTCCGATCAGTATGAGATCGCCCTGGTCTCAAACTTCTACGGCAACCTCGCCTCTGTCATCCAGGACTTCGGCTTGGGCCGTTGCTTCCGTACCGTAGTCGATTCGTCAGTCGTAGGTCTTCGTAAGCCCGACCCTGCCATCTTCCAGCTTGCCATCGACCGTCTGGGTCTTCCTGCCGAAGAGATTACCGTCATAGGCGACAGTTTCAAGAAGGACATCGAGCCCGCCCGTACCCTCGGTTGCAATGCCATCTGGCTGCGCGGTTCCAGCTGGGACAACAGCGACCAGCAGATTCAGTATGAGCCCTGTGTATCGAGCCTCATGCAGCTCTACGACATGTTGCACGACAAGCAGTAGACCGACCTGAATTTCGTCGATGGCAACCCTCTATGCATCCACCCAATCCGCACCCTTACGTCGCTCTCATGCCCGTGTCGGTGCGGATGTTTTATCTCCTCCGGATTCTTCATTTCAGACAGTATCGCGGTCATTCCGATACCCAAAAGTAGGTATTTTCTCCTTCCTATTGACCGACATATCCAGAAAAATCCTATCTTTGCAACCGAATTGCAGAGCAATTCTCTTACTTTTGCACTGCATCAAAGCCAAGATTCTATGACATTACGAGAACTACATATCGGGCAGACTGCCGTCATCACCCGCGTCGGTGGTGAGGGTGCCTTGCGCCAGCACTTTCTCGACATGGGCGTCATCCCCGGCACGGAGGTCACTCTGATGAAGTTCGCTCCGATGGGCGACCCCATGCAACTCCTCATCCATGGCTATCTGCTCACGCTTCGTCTCGAAGATGCTGCGCAGATCACCATCAGCCTCGATGTCCCCAAGCATTCGCAGGGCGAGCAGCCTCACAGCCATCTGCCTCACCCTGGTCTCGGCGAGGAGGGTCATTACCATGAGGAGGACCGCCTCCGTCGTCAGGCAGAGGAGGCTCATGGCGAACACAATCCCTATTGCCTCTATCCCGACCATGACCATTCTGCCGAGGGCGATGTCATCAACGGCAAGCTCACCTTCGCTCTCGCCGGCAATCAGAACTGCGGCAAGACCACCCTTTTCAACCAGCTCACCGGTGCCAACCAGCATGTGGGCAACTTCCCTGGCGTCACCGTCGACCGCAAGGCAGGTACCATCCGTGGTCATGCCGACACTGAGATCACCGACCTCCCCGGCATCTACAGCCTTTCGCCTTACACCAGCGAAGAGGTCGTCTCGCGACAGTTCATTCTCGACGAGCATCCTTCAGGCATCTTCAACATCGTCGATGCCACCAATATCGAGCGCAATCTCTACCTCACCATGCAGCTCCTCGAACTTGGCATTCCCATGGTTCTGGCGCTCAATATGATGGACGAGGTGGAGGGCAATGGAGGAACCATCCTGGTCAATGAGATGGAGGCTGCCCTCGGCATCCCTGTCGTGCCCATTTCGGCAGCCCGCAATGAGGGCGTAGCCGAGCTCATCGAACATGCCGTCCACGTGGCACGTCATCACGAGACGCCCCGTCGTCAGGACTTCTGCGGTCCAGAGGATCATGGGGGCGCCGTCCACCGTTGCATCCATGCCATCATGCACTTCATCGAGGACCACGCCCTGCGAGCCGGCATCCCCGTCCGTTTTGCTGCCTCCAAACTCATTGAGGGAGATAGCCTGACGCGTCAGGCACTCCAGCTCGATGACAATGAACTCCAGACCATCGAGCACATCATCTGTCAGATGGAGGAGGAGCGTGGCCTTGACCGCGCTGCTGCCATCGCTGACATGCGCTTCACTTTCATTCAGGAACTTTGCGCCAAGACCGTTGTCAAGCCGCAGGAGAGCAGGGAGCAACGTCGCTCCAATGCCATCGACCGTGTCCTCACCGGACGTTTCACCGCACTGCCAGCCTTCGCTCTCATCATGGCATTCATCTTCTGGTTCACGTTCGCTGACGGTTCGGTCGGCATCTGGATTCAGGATGGCTTTGCCGATCTGCTGGACTGGTGTGCCGGCTGGTTGGACAAGTTGATGACGCACTATGAGGTCAATGACGTCATCCACTCGCTTGTCACCGACGGCATCTGTGCAGGTGTCAACTCGGTGCTCAGTTTCATGCCGCTTATCGTCATCCTCTTCTTCTGGCTCTCTATGCTCGAGGACTCGGGCTACATGGCGCGCATTGCCTTCGTCATGGACAAGTTGCTGCGTCGTCTGGGACTCTCGGGTCGCAGCATCGTGCCGCTGCTCATCGGGTTCGGTTGCTCGGTGCCTGCCGTCATGTCCACCCGCACACTACCCTCGGCACGTGACCGCCGGCTGACCGTGCTGCTCACCCCCTTCATGTCATGTACTGCCAAGCTGCCCATCTACGGCATCCTTTCGGCTGCATTCTTCCCCGAGCATACCGGTCTCGTCATCTGTTCGCTTTACTTCATAGGTATCGTCATGGGCATCCTCATGGCATTGCTCTTCAAGAACTCCCTCTTCCGGGGCGAGGCGGTGCCTTTCGTCATGGAGCTTCCCTGCTACCGCATGCCAGGTGCGCGCAATACCCTGCAGCTAATGTGGGAGAAGGCGCGCGACTTCATCCAGCGTGCCTTCACGGTCATCTTCCTCGCCTCCATCGTCATCTGGTTCCTCCAGCACTTCGACTGGCATCTCACCATGGTCGACGACACTGGCCAGAGCATACTCGCCTCCATTGCGGGCGTGCTGGCTCCGCTCTTCGCTCCGCTTGGTCTCGGCGACTGGCGCTGGGTCACCGCACTCGTCACGGGTTTCATGGCCAAGGAGAGCGTCGTCATGACTATCAATGTGCTGGCACCAACCTCAGCGGCACTTCACGCCATCCTCAATACCACTTCGTGCTACGTGCTGCTGGTCTTCTGTCTGCTCTATACCCCGTGTGTGGCAGCCATCTCGTCCATACGTCGTGAGCTCGGTACCCGATGGGCCACCTTCATCGTTATCCTTCAGTGTGTCATCGCCTGGCTGGTCGCTTTCCTTGTCAAGCTTCTCATTTGCGCCGTGCTTTGATACATTATGCACATCATGCCAAATAATTGCTTATGAATTTCGCCTCTATACTCGTCCTCCTCGTGGTCTGTGCCCTCGTCTATTGGGCAGTCCGCACCTTGCATCGTACAGATGGCCACTGCAGTCGTTGCAGCGGTGGCTGCGGGAGTGCCGATTGCCCGCATTGCAGCCGTCGATGAGGCACTTCAGTCGACCAGCATGAGTTCACGGATGACCTCGTCTGCAAGCGCAAGGCCGCGGTCAGTCGTGAGGATGAGGTGATTGTCAGAGATAAGTACAAGGTCGCGGCCGATGAGTCGGTTGATGATAGGTCGTAGTTCAGTGAGATGGGGGAGAAGGAGCGGATCGTCAAGGCTGACGCCCCAGCGGGTGCGGAGACTCAGCATTAGCCGTTCGTTGTAGAGATCCTGGTCAGAGAGCGTCTCGGAGCCCTCGATGCGCTCGCCTCGCAGGTATGCCTGGAGGCGGGGCTCGTTCCAGCAACGCAGTCGCATGCCATCGTAACTGTGGGCACCGGGACCGAGGCCCAGGTAAGGGGTCTGGTTCCAGTAGGAACTGTTGTGACGCGAATGGTAGCCGGGAAGGGCGTAGTTCGAAATCTCGTACTGCTCGTAGCCTGCGTCGTGTAGCCGCTGCCGCAGCAGTGCCGCCATCTGGAGGCAGAGGTCATCGTCGGCAACGGTCAGTTCGCCACGCTCCACGAGCAGATGGAGGCGCGTGCCGGGCTCAACGATGAGGTTGTAAGCCGAGATGTGCTCGGGGTGAAGGCGCAGCACTTCGTCTACTGAGTAGGCCCATGATTCGAGCGTCTGCGTGGGCAGGCCGTACATCAGGTCGAGGCTGAGATTGCGGCAGCCTTCTTCACGGAGTCTTGCCACGGCCTCCCGTACCCGCTGTGCCGAGTGTCGCCTCCGTAGCAACTGCAGTTCGCTGTCGACCATCGACTGCACGCCCATCGAGATGCGGTTGATAGGGCATGCATTGTCAAATCGTAAATCGTCAAATCGTAAATCCCCCACGTCTTCCGGATTGACCTCCATCGTCACCTCCTCGCATTCGTGGAGGTCGAAGTGGCGTGCCACAGCGTCAAGAATGGCACGAATGGAGTCGGCACCGAGTTGCGAAGGGGTCCCGCCGCCCAGATAGACAGTGCGGACAGGCTCGCCGTGAAGGAAGTCGCGGCGAGCCTCCATCTCGTGCTCCAGCGCAACTACAAAGTCCTGCTCCCTGCCGCGCAGCGTGGTGGAGTAGAAGTCGCAGTAGAGGCAACGCGACGCACAGAAGGGGATGTGGATATAGAGGGCGGGCAATTGAGTCAAAAAGTTAAGAGTTGAAAGTTAAAAGTTAGGGGCAAAAATAGTGCTTTTATTTGACAAAACAAAGTTTTGGAAGGAGAAATGAGGATTTGTCAACGATTTTTGGACGGAAGATTTGAAAATGTCAAATGTTTTTGCTATATTTGCGCGCTTAAATTGACTCAACATGGCTCAAAGTTACCTGCAGATAGACAATCTCACCAAGTCGTTCGGCGACCTGGTACTCTTCGAGAACCTTTCGCTCGGCATCAGTGAGGGTGACCGCATTGGCCTCATTGCCCGCAATGGCAGTGGCAAGACCACGTTGCTCAACATCATCATGGGCATCGAGGGCAAGGACGAGGGGACGATAGTGTGGCGCAACGACCTGCGCGTGGAGTATCTGAGCCAGGACCCGCAGTTCCCCCAGGACATCACCGTGGGCGAAGTGTGTCGATGCCGACGCGACGGCAACCGGTGGGTGCTGGATGACCAGAAGGATCAGCAGGAGGTGCTGGACAACACCAGCGAACTGACACGCATCCTCACCCTGCTCAAGATCACCAACCTCGACCAGAAGGTGTCACAGCTGAGTGGCGGGCAGCGCAAGCGCCTGGCCTTGGCACATGTGCTCATCGACCAGCCGCAGATGCTCATCCTCGACGAGCCCACCAATCACCTGGACCTCGAGATGGTGGAGTGGCTGGAGGACTACCTGAACCGCTGCCGCTCGATGACGCTGCTGATGGTGACCCACGACCGCTATTTTCTGGACCGCGTCTGCAACCGCATCGTGGAGCTTGCCGACCGTCAGCTCTACACCTACCGGGGCAACTACAACTACTACCTCGAGAAGCGTTCGGAACGTCTCGCTGCGCAGAGCGCACAGGTCGATCATGCGCAGAACCTGATGCGCAAGGAGCTGGATTGGATGCGCCGTCAGCCACAGGCGCGTGGTCACAAGAGCCGCTCGCGCATCGAGGCATTCTACGAGCTGGAGCAGCGTGCCAAGGCACGCCATGAGGAGCAGCGCGTCCGCCTGCAGATGCGCAGCACCTATATCGGCTCGAAGATTTTCGATGCCAAGGGCGTCTCGAAGGCCTTCACCGACCATGAGCCTGCGAAGGTCATCCTGCGTGACTACAACTACACCTTTGCCCGTTACGAGAAGATGGGCATCATCGGTCCCAATGGCGCCGGCAAGTCGACCTTCCTGAAGCTGCTGCTCGGAGAGATTCAGCCCGACACTGGCCACATCGATGTGGGCGAGACGGTGCGCTTCGGCTACTACAGTCAGGACGGCATCCAGTACGACGAGCAGAAGAAGGTCATCGACGTCGTGCGCGACATCGCCGAATACGTCACGATGAGCGACGGTTCGCATCTCACGGCTACGCAGTTCCTGCAGCAGTTCCTCTTCTCGCCTGAGAAGCAGTACAGCTACGTCTACAAGCTGTCGGGCGGTGAGCGTCGCCGCCGCTACCTCTGCACCGTACTGATGCGTTCGCCCAACTTCCTCATCCTCGACGAGCCCACCAACGACCTCGACATCGTGACCCTGCAGGTGCTTGAGGAGTATCTGCAGAACTTCGGCGGGTGCGTCATCGTGGTGAGCCACGACCGCTACTTCATGGACAAGGTGGTCGATCACCTGCTGGTGATGAAGGGTGACGGCGAACTGCAGGACTACCCAGGCAACTACAGCGACTACCGGGAATGGCGTCAGTTGACCGAAAGCGAACCCGCACCCGACCCCTCCCGTGCAGGGAAGGGAGGGGTTAGCAAGGCTGCATCTGAGCCGGGCAAGGAATCTGGCAAGGTGAAGCCCCAGAAGGCACCGAAACTCTCGTTCAAGGAAAAGAGGGAGTTCGAGGACCTGGAGCGTGAACTGCCCCTGCTGGAGGCCGAGAAGGCTGAGGTGGAGGCTGCAATGAGCTCTGGAACATTGACCAATGACGAACTGGTAGCCAAAGGCAATCGCATCCAGGAGCTCATCGACCTCATCGATGAGAAAGAGATGCGTTGGCTGGAGCTCTCAGAAAAAAACTCGCAGAACTAGCAAAAAAACCAGAAAGACCTGGCAAAATCTAGCAAAGACCCAGAAAAATTCCCCCGAATACATTATATATATTTATATGAAGAAGATCATATCCCTCCTCCTTACGCTGACCCTCCTCCTGACAGTCACCTCGTGCCACACCTCGCAGAAGGTTGCGCAGGGCACCGATACCTCAGTGACCCGCACCCGTTCAGGCAATGACTCGAAGCACGAGTTCCGCGGTGCCTGGGTACAGACAGCCTGGCAGGATCGTTACATGAACAAGACGCCCGAGAAGTGCCGCCAGTACCTCGACCAGCTCATCGAGACCCTCTCTCAGTCGGGTTTCAATGCAGTCCTCTTTCAGGTGCGTCCCGAGGGCGATGCCTTCTATGACAGCCAGTATGAGCCGTGGAGCCGTTTCCTGACGGGACGTCAGGGCAAGGCGCCCTCCCCAGCCTGGGATCCCATGGCCTATCTGATCCAGCTCTGTCACAACCATGGCATGGAGTTCCATGCCTGGATCAATCCCTACCGCATGTTCTCGTCGAAGAACCTTGCTCTCGCCAGCGGTCATCTCTACTATCGCCATCCCGAGTATTTCGTGACGTTCGACGACAAGCTCTATCTCAACCCGGGTCTGCCTGAGAGCCGCTCGTGGATACGCGAGGTGGTGAAGGACATCGTCTCGCGCTACGACGTCGATGCCATCCACATGGACGACTACTTCTATCCCTACCCCGTGGCAGACAAGGAGTTCAACGACCTGCGTGCCTTCCAGGTCTATGGCCCTCAGTTCGGCTTCACCAACACCACCAGCCGCGCTGAGTTGGGCAAGTTCCGCCGTCACTGTGTGGACATCCTCATCAAGAGCGTCGGTCAGGACATCAAGTCGCTGAAGCCCTGGGTCCGCTTCGGCGTGAGTCCCTTCGGCATCTATCGCAACAAGAAGACGTGGGCAGGCGGCTCGGACACCAACGGCACGCAGTGCTACGACGACCTCTATGCCGACGTGTTGCGCTGGGCCAACGATGGTTGGATTGACTATGTCATCCCCCAGCTTTACTGGGAGATCGGTCATAAGTCGGCCGACTACACCACCCTCTGCAACTGGTGGGCCAAGAATATCACCAGCAACTGCCACCTCTACATCGGTCAGAGCATCGAACGCAGTCTCGACAACGGCAACAACCTGCTGAGCAGCCACTCGCACTTCGACAAGAAACTGAAGCTGTCGAGCCAGAAGGGCGTGGACGGCAACTGCTTCTGGTATGCCTACGAGATTGAGGACAATCAGTTCGGGGTGCGCGACTATCTGCAGCAACGTGTGTTCACCACCCGTGCCTTGCCTACTGCCTACACCGAGCTCAACAAGAAGCCCATGGGCAAAGCCTCAGGACTGGATGGCACCCTGGTGCGCACTCAGGCCGGTCAGGTGGGCATCCGTCTGACCTGGAAGGCTCCTGCAGCCATGGCTGGCAATGGCGTGAGGTTCTACAATGTCTACCGCTTCAAGAAGGGCGAGTCGGTCAATACCAGTTCCCTGCGTCACATCTACCGTCAGGTGGCCTCCACCGAACTCTATGACTTCGACATCAAGGGTTCTACGAAGTACACCTACGTCATCACCCCAGTCGACTATTACAACAACGAGGGCAAGGCCATCCGTAAGTCGTTCAAACTTAATCTGCATTGATGAGGAAGCTGATAGCCGACAGCGGTAGCACCAAGACCACCTGGGCGCTGGTGGACCAGCAGTCCGGACAGCCACGCGTCGTCAGTCTGGTCACGACGATGGGGCTCAATCCGCTCTATGTCACCCCCGCCCAGATTGCCACGGCGCTGCGCGAGGCGCTTGACGAACTGGGAGTGCGTGGGGCAGGACCCGACGAACTCCACTTCTTCGGCAGCGGTTGCAGCGGAGATCGGGTAGGCGAGGTGGAGCGTGCGCTTCGCTCTGCGCTGACCCCGATGACGCGCGTCCGTGTGGAATCCGATCTGGTGGGAGCGGCAGTGGCCTTGGCAGGGCGCGGCGTCAGTGCGCTGCCCTTGGCTGCCGTCCCCTCAGGTTCCTCCCGGGGGGCGGTCGGTGGGCAAGATGCGGGCGCAGCCTTCATCGCCTGCATCCTCGGCACAGGTTCCATCGCTGCGCTCTACGACCCTCTGCAGCATCGGTTGCAGCCCATGCCTGCCCTCGGCTACATCCTGGGCGACGAGGGCAGCGGAGCCTGGATGGGCCGACACGTATTGGGCGACTACCTGAAGGGGCAGATGACCGCCAAGGTGCGTGAGGCTTTCGAGGAGGACTTCGGCGCCATTACTGCCGAGAGCGCCATCCAGCACGTCTATCAGCAGCCTTGCCCCAACCGCTACCTCGCACAGTTCGCCGCCTTTCTGGGGCGCCATCAGGAACTGTCGTACGCCCAGCAGTTGGCCTTCGCAGGGCTGGACCTCTTCTGGCAGCGCAATGTGATGCGTGTCCGCGATGTGGCTGACGGGGGCGAGGAGGTGCGCGACGTCCGTCTGGTGGGCAGTCTGGCATGGGCGCTTCGTCCCGTGGTCGAGCAGGTGGCGGAGCTGCACGGCTACGTTGTTACTCAAGTGCTTAAGGACCCCATCGATGGATTGATATGACCCATAATTGCCTAACATACATAGCAACTGAGCCATATTCGTAGCCTTTTTTAACAAAAAGTGGGGCTGAAATGATTGCCAATTGAAAAATAATGCGTATCTTTGCAGCCGTTTCGAGGACATCATAGGGTTCGAACAGCCCCACATGACCCCTCGGACCGCTATTAGAAACAATAAAACCAACTCACCAATTAATTAACTATCCATTTAGTTAATGGCATTTACTCCACACAGCGGCGGCGGTCCCAACCGACCCAAGCCACAGGGCCCACGCCCACAGCAAGGCCAGCGGCCTGCCATGCAGAACAACAATAACAAGGACGAGCACCGCATCAACGAGCGCATTCGCGGCGTCAAGGAGGTTCGACTTGTAGGCGACAACGTCACCATGGGTATCTATACCATCCAGGAGGCCATGCGTATCGCCAACGAACAGGAGCTTGACCTCGTAGAGATCAGCCCCACAGCCCAGCCACCCGTCTGCAAGGTGATGGACTATCAGAAGTTCTGCTATCAGCAGAAGAAGAAGGCCAAGGAGGCCAAGGCCAATGCAGCCAAGGTCGTCGTGAAGGAGATTCGCTTCGGACCTCAGACCGATGACCACGACTACGAGTTCAAGCTGCGTCATGCCAAGGAATTCCTCGAGGAGGGCTCGAAGGTGAAGGCTTACGTCTTCTTCAAGGGTCGTTCCATCCTCTTCAAGGAGCAGGGTGAGGTTCTGCTGGCACGTTTCGCCAACGACCTGCAGGAGGTAGGCAAGCCCGACAGCTTCCCGCCCGTACTGGAAGGCAAGCGCATGATCATGATGCTCTCTCCAAAGCAGTCGGCCAAGAAGAAGCCTGTCGAGCAGTCCAAGAAGGCCGAGCAGCCTGCCGAAGGCAAGCAGACCGTCGAGGTGAAGGGCGCCAAGGCCGAGCCCGAGCGCGACATCACCGAGACCAATCCACTGGCAGCCGCTCTGAAGGATGCCGGTCTGAAATAAGTGAATAAACGTCGTAAGACGTCATTATAAAATTTTTAATAATCAACAAACAAAATGCCAAAAGTTAAGACTAACACCGGTGCCAAGAAGCGCTTTGTGCTCACCGGTTCAGGAAAGATCAAGAGAAAGCATGCTTACAAGAGCCACATCTTGACTAAGAAGACTAAGAAGCAGAAGCGTAACCTCACCGGTTTCGAGGTGCTCGACAACGCTAACAAGAAGAACGTCCGCGAACTTCTCTGCCTCCGCTAATCTACTTTCTCCCCATCTATTAACCAAACTGCTGTAGTAAGTGTGCATTTGTCAGATTGTCAATAGTCAAATTGTCAAATAGCACCGCGGCGTTTAAAACAACTTTTACACTATGCCACGTTCGGTAAATCACGTAGCGTCACGTGCAAGACGCAAGAAGATTCTCCACCTCACCAGAGGTTACATTGGTGCCCGCAAGAATGTGTGGACCGTTGCTAAGAATACCTGGGAGAAGGGTTTGACTTATGCATTCCGCGATCGTCGTAACAACAAGCGCAACTTCCGCGCTCTCTGGATTCAGCGTATCAACGCTGCTGCCCGTCTGGAGGGTCTGAGCTACTCTAAGCTCATGGGCCTGCTCCACGCCAACGGCATCGACATCAACCGCAAGGTCCTCGCTGACCTCGGTATGAACCACCCGGAAGCCTTCAAGGCTATTGTTGACAAGGTCAAGTAATAGGCTTGATGGCAATCTTTAGATTGGCTCAAGGCTATTGTTGACAAGGTCAAGTAATTTGACCCCACGAAGGCAATCGCACTAAAAAGACGACCATCTACCGCTCAATCTCGCCAGAGGTTGGGCGGTTCTTTTTTTGACCCCGACCAGAACGTGTCGGACAGTCGTCATGCTTTCAAATTGCTAACTCCATTGCAAAAATTAACACATTATCAGCGCTGAATTGTTAAATATTGAGGGATTGAACCTTAAAAAATCGTAAATGTCGGGGAAAATCACTATCTTTGCGCCGCATTTCCGAAGGAATGGACGGGACTTGTCTTCATTCGCCCTCCCTTTGCTGAGAATGTTATTTAAGGTCACAGCAAGTTGATAATAATCAGGTTCGTTATTTGGTAAACGACAATTCATCATATTATTAAAACAACAAAATTCAAACAAAATGAAGAAATCATTACTGACCTTGGTAATGGCGCTCGTTTCGAGCGTGATGCTTATGGCTCAGGTCACCACCTCTTCACTTGCCGGTGTCGTCACTGACGATATGGGCGAGGTAGTCGGTTGTACCGTTCAGGCCATTCATACCCCTTCAGGCACCCGTTATGGTACAATCACCAACGACAAGGGTGCCTTCGCCATCCGCGGTATGCGTGTCGGTGGTCCTTACGAGATCATCATCTCGTACGTCGGCGCCCAGACCCAGAAGTATGAGGATGTCACCCTCCAGCTCGGCGAGACCTACAACCTCAACGTCAAGCTCAAGGAGGATACCGACATGCTCGAGGAGGTCGTCGTCGTCGGCACTGGTTCGAAGTTCTCGAACGAGCAGACCGGTGCAGCCACCAACCTCTCGGCTGCTGCCCTCACCGCCATGCCTACCGTCAACCGCTCCATCACCGAGTTCACCCGCCTCTCTCCTTACGGTGGCAATGGCATGACCTTCGGTGGTTCTGACGGTCGTACCGCCAACTTCACCGTCGACGGTGCCTCGTTCAACAACAACTTCGGTCTTTCGTCCAACCTCCCCGGTGGCGGTAGCCCAATCTCCATCGACGCTCTCCAGGAGATGCAGGTGGTCATTTCGCCTATCGACCTCCGTCAGACCGGCTTCGTCGGTGGTGGTGTCAATGCCGTCACCAAGTCAGGTACCAACACCTTCCAGGGCTCGGCCTACATCTATCACAAGAACGAGAATATGCGTGGTGATGCCGTCAACCGCACCCAGATCGGCAGCGCCCGCGACAAGGATCAGCAGACCACTTACGGCTTCACCCTCGGTGGCCCCATCATCAAGAACAAGCTCTTCTTCTTCGGCTCTCTCGAGTTCGTCAACACTCCTACCATCGCCAACCGCTGGCGTGGCTCGGAGGACGGCGTCGCTGATGCCACCAACTACATCTCGCGCACCAAGCTCTCCGACCTCCAGACCGTTTCGGACTTCGTAAAGCAGAAGTATGGCTACGACACTGGTTCTTACACCAGTTTCCCCGCCGACGAGTCGAACAAGAAGTTCCTCATCAAGCTCGACTGGAACATCAACAACGACCACCACATGGCTCTGCGTTACAACTACACCAAGAACCGTGGCTGGAACGCTCCCAACGCCTCTTCGATGGACGGTGGTACCCGTATGTCGGGTGGCCGTACTTCGCAGTACTCCATGTCGTACGCCAACTCGATGTACGCCATCGACAACCTCGTGCACTCCTTCACCCTCGACCTCAACAGCCGCTTCGGTGACAAGGTCTCCAACCAGTTCCTCGCCACCTACACCAAGGCTGACGACGTCCGCTACACCGACTCTGACGAGTTCCCCTTCATCGACATCCTGAAGGACGGCCAGGCCTACATCTCGCTCGGCTATGAGCTCTTCACCTGGAACAATGCCGTCCACACCAACAACATCCTCGTCAAGGATGACGCCACCGTCTACATGGGCAACCACAAGCTGACCGCAGGCCTCGCCTACGAGTATCAGATGGCCGACAACATGTACATGCGCAACGGCTCGGGCTACTATCGCTACACCTCGCTCGAAGACTTCCTCGAGGGCAACGCTCCTGAGATCGTCAACCTCACCTATGGCTACAACGGTGAGAAGGAGCCAGCTGCTCGCGTACAGTTCAACAAGATCGGCCTCTACGTTCAGGACGAGTGGAACGTCAAGCCCACCTTCAAGCTCGACTACGGTGTGCGCGTCGATGGCATCTTCTACCTCAACTCCGACCTGATGACCAACAATGCCCTGCTCGCTTACTCTGAGGAGCACTATGGCACCTCTGTCGATACCGGCAAGTGGCCAGGCGCCAAGTTCACCTTCCAGCCCCGTGTCGGTTTCACCTGGGACGTCCTCGGCGACAAGTCGCTGAAGTTCCGTGGCGGCACAGGCCTCTATCAGGGCCGTCTGCCTCTCGTATTCTTCACCAACATGCCATCCAACTCAGGCATGGTGCAGTACTCGGCTCAGATGAACGCCAAGAACATCGCCAAGTACACGAACCCGAAGACCGGATTGCCTTGCACCATGGACTACTTCAAGGGCGGTCTCGTCACCGATGCCAACGGCAAGGCCACTGCCGACGCTCTCTATGAGAAGCTCGTCAGCCTCGGCACCCCATCGACCATCAATCCTGAGGATGGTGCCATGTCATCGGGCATGTGCGCTGTCGATCCTGACTTCAAGCTCCCACTCGTCTGGAAGACCACGCTGGCTGTCGACTACGCTTTCCCCACCAGCTTCCCTCTCTCTGCCACTGCTGAAGGCATCTTCACCAAGAACATCTACGAGACCACCCTCGCTGACTACAGCGTGCCCAGCGTAGGAGGCTTCGCCCGCTTCAATGGCGCCGACAACCGTCCTATCTTCCCCGACGGCTTCTCGAAGGGCTCTAACCTCTACGTCCTCGAGAACACCACCAAGGGTTACGGCTGGCAGGGCAGCTTCACCGTCAAGGCTCAGCCTACCAAGAACATCAGCCTCATGGCTGCCTACACCCACACCGTCAAGAAGGAGATCACCTCCATGCCTGGCTCGAACGCCTCTTCGGTCCTCAACTACGTTTCGACCGTCGAAGGTCCTAACAGCATGAAGCTCCACAACGGTGCCAACGTTACTCCTGACCGCGTCATCGCCAACCTCACCATCAAGGACAACTCCGGCAACCACTACAGCCTCATCTATGAGACCTGGCACGGTTCGTACGCCTACTCTTACGAGCTCACCAACGATATGAATGGCGATGGCTACAACTACGACGCCCTCTACATTCCTACCGACGAGGAGGTCGAGAAGGGCCAGTTCCGCTTCGTCAGCGACGACGACAAGACCCGCTTCATGGACTTCGTCCACAACAACGAGTACCTCTCAGAGCACCAGGGCGAGTATGCCGAGGCCTACAGCCACTACAACCCATGGGTACATCGCATCGACTTCAGCTACAAGCATGACTTCTGCTTCAAGTGGGGCAAGACCAAGCACAACTTCACCCTCAGCGCCGACATCAAGAACGTGCTGAACCTCTTCAACAGCAAGTGGGGCGTGCAGAAGGTCGGCAACACCGCCTTCACCGGTTCCAGCCAGGACCTCCGCGTCCTGAAGTACGAGGGTGTCGATGCCCAGGGCTATGCCACCTTCTCGACCCCAACCGCCATCAACGGCGACACCGAGGTCTTCCAGCCTTCTTACGCCATCGGCCAGTGCTGGTACATGAACATCGGTCTCCGCTATACCTTCAACTAATTGACAACCCGTCAATGGTTACAGATAGTAAAATTGTCAAATCGTAAAATTGTCAAATAGTCAAATGAAGAAATATTTCCTGATGGCCGCCAGCGCCTTGATGCTGGCCTCCGTCACCGTCAGCTGCGACAGCAAGTTCGAGCCTGACACCTTCCTTGGCGAGATTCAGGTATCGACCTCTTATGTCTCGATCGACGTGAATGGCGGTTCTGCCTCCATGGATGTCACCACTACCGGTGCTTGGGAGATCGTGGTCGACGACATCCCACAGTGGCTCTCTATCAGCCAGGTCTCTGGCAGCGGCAATGCCACCATCACCTTCTCGGCTGATGCCACCGTCGATGGCCGCAACTGCACGCTGAAGCTCAATGCTGCCGGTCAGACCCAGTACATCAACGTCATCCAGGGCCTCTCGACCGTAGCCACCGCTACCTGCGCCGAGGTCATCGCAGGTCCAGACTCCAAGACCTACAAGGTTACCGGTGTCTGCACCGCCATTGCCAACACCAGCTATGGCAACTTCTACATGAACGACGGCACGGGCGAGATCTACATCTACGGCACCGTCAATGCCAGCGGTTCATACGACTGGTCAAACTTCGGCATCGAGGTAGGTGACGAGGTCACCGTCCAGGGCCCCAAGACCACCTACAACGGCACCGTCGAGCTCGTCGACGCTACCTTCATCAGCGTCTCCAAGTCGCTCATGAAGTGCGACTCGCTCTCTGTCTCGAACGTCGGTTCGGATGGCGGCAAGGTGATTGCCTACCTCACCAACAAGGGCACCGGCCTCTATGTCGACGTACCTGAAGATGCTCAGGACTGGCTCTCGATTGTCTCTATCGCAGGCAGCCAGGTCGTCTTCAACGTCGCTCCCAACACGGCTGGCCCTCGTTCGGCTACCCTCGTCTTCAAGACCAAGTCAGGAGGCAAGGAGTATACCGCTGAGACTACGCTCAGCCAGGATGGCCTGTCGGGCACGCTCGACGTCCCCTTCACCGTCAGCGAGGCTATCGAGTACTGCAACAAGATCGGCGGCGAGTCGGCTGCTCAGTACTATATCAAGGGCAAGGTTTCGAAGGTGCTCTACTCCTTCTCGTCCAACTATGGCACTGCCACCTTCTGGATCTCTGACGATGGCACCTTCAATGGCGCTGAGGATGGCAAGTCTACCTCCGACTATGCGCACGACTTCGAGTGCTACAGCGTCTACTACTTCGGCAACCAGCCTTGGGCTGAGGGCAATGCCCAGCTCTCGGTAGGCGACGAGGTGATGATCTACGGCAATGTCACCCTTTATAAGAGCACTGCCGAAACCTCCAGCAAGAAGGCTTACGTCTACAGTGTCAACAGCGTCCAGACCGACGTCAACGGCCTTGGCTCGCTTGACTATCCATTCAACGTGGCTGGTGGCATCGCAGCTGCCAATGCAGGTTGCTCGAACAACGTCTACGTCGCAGGTACCATCTCGAAGGTCGTCTATGAGTTCTCTGCCGGTTATGGCACGGGCACCTTCTGGATCTCCGACAGTGGCGAGTATGCCGGCGACGCTTCGCTCGACTTCGAGGCCTACAGCGTCTATTACCTTGGCAACAATCCTTGGGTCGAGGGCAACAACCAGATTGCTGTCGGTGACAAGGTCACTCTCTACGGCGCCCTCACCGTCTACAAGGGCACTGCCGAGACTTCCAGCAAGAAGGCTTACGTCTACAGCCACAACGGCGTGACCGAGTAATCTCCGTGAGTTCCGCCCTGTGCTCCTTCAGCGCAGGGCGCCTCTCTCCAACCGAATAAAAATAGCCACCCAGGTCTTTTCGACTTGGGTGGCTTTTTCTGTTAGTGTCGTGGAGAGTCTGCGGATGACTCCAGTTCCTTACTGCCACAAGGGGTTCTGGACGAGCTGGGAGTTGCAGTCGATCTCGGACTGGGGGAGAGGCCATTCGTATTCGCACTCGCCGCGGTAGTTGCGGTACTCGTACCACAGCTCGTACTTGCTCGCCTCATTGTTGATGCGGTCCACGGCATCCTTGAGCAGATGCCAGCGATAGAGGTCGAAGAGGCGCAGGCCCTCGAAGCCGAGCTCCACGCGGCGCTCGTGACGTACGATGTCGCGCAGGGCAGACTGCGAAGTGGTCTTCTCGACATCCTCCACGTGAGGCATACCCACGCGGTCACGCACCTGGTTGATCAGCTCGATGGCGCCGAAGAGGTTCTGGTCGGCCTCGATGTAAGCCTCAGCCAGACCGAGGAGCACCTCAGCATAGCGGAAGACGTAGAAGTCCTGGCCCGAATCCCACGAGTTGCTGGTGTCGTAGCTGTTGTAGTACTTGTTCACATAGATGGTCGAATAGGAGGCAGCAGCGCCGCCGTAGAGGCCCGTCTTGCCGTTCCAGTTGCTGTGACCGGGCGTGAAGAGGGTAGTGTAGAGGCGAGGGTCGCGGTTGTCGTAGCGAGCCGTGTTGAGGTTCCAGAGGTCAAAGCCGTCGTTGAAGATCTTGTCGTCCTTGCAGGGAGTGCCGTCGGTGTAGTAGAAGGCATCTGCGAAGTCGATGGTGCCGTTGACAGCCTCGAGCGGAGTGTTCCAGTGAGCGGTGAACGTAGCGCCCTCGCTGGCACCAGGGCCCTCGTAGCGCACGGCGAAGATCACCTCGTCGCAGCCCTCGTTCTCCTCCGTGAAGAGGGTCGAATAGTCGCTGAAGAGCGAATACTTGCCGAGGTTGATGATCTGGGTGTAGGCATCGATGGCCTCGCTCCACATCTCGTTGTAGAGGGCGATACGGCCCAGTGCAGCCAGTGCAGCGCCCTTGGTGACGTGTCCGCGGGTGGCATCGGTAGGCAGCGCAGCGGCAGCCGACTTGAGGTCAGCGACGACCAGCGGGACGATCTCCTCGCGCGACATCTTGGGCGCCTCGGCATCGGTGAGACTCTGCACCTCGGTGAGGTAAGGCACGTCGTTGAACGTCATCGTCAGGTTGGTGTACATCAGCGCACGGATCACCTGAGCCTCTGCCTGATAGACCTTCGTCGTGGCCTCGTCCAGACCGCAGCGGTCCATGTTGCCGATCAGCGTGTTGCAGCGCTTGATGGCCTCATAGCTGGCGCTCCAGAGGTCGCCCACGCACCAGGATGACGACGAGTGGATGCCGTTGGTGATCTCGTAGCCCTCCATCCAGCCGCTCCAGTTGAAGTGGCCGCCGTTGTCGGTCATGCAGTCCCAGTAGAAGATGCCGTTATGCCAGGGCGAAGCGTTATAGAGGTCGATGTTCTGCAAGGCATCGTAGCAGGCAGCCAGGCCGTTGAGAGCATCGGTTTCGCTCTGCCAGAAGGTCTCGGACGAGACAGCGGTGAGCGAGTTTTTCTGCAGGAAGTCGTCAGAGCAACCGGCCAGTACGACCGAACCCGCGACAACTGCATATCCAAAGAACTTATTGATAGTTTTCATAGTTGTGTCATCTTATGTTTTTTGAGCGGTTGTAGCTTGATCAGAACTTGACATTCACGCCGACCGAGAACGACTTGGTGACGGGGTGGTTGTCGCCACGGCTGTCCGAAGCCGCCTTCTCAGGATCGAAGTCATGATAGCTGGTGAAGGTCAGCATGTTGGTCGACTGGAGGTAGATACGGGCGCTCTGGATGCCCACCTTGCGGAAGAGGTCGCCGCGCAGCGTGTAGCCCAGTTCGATGTTCTTGAGGCGGAGGTAGTCGGCCTTCTCGAGCCAGAACGACGAGTACTCGTCATTGTTGGCATTGCCGAGGCGAGGCATCGAGCCGCCTGTGTTGGTCGACGACCAGCGGTCCAGCCAGCGGTCCACCATGTTGCCGCCATTCGAGATGGTGGTCTGGTTCCAGTTGTAGCGGTAGACGCCTGCCACGCCCTGCCAGAAGGTAGTGAAGTCGAGGTTCTTCCAGGAGAAGCCGAGGTTGAACGAGTAGGTCAGCTTCGGGAAGGGGTTGCCGATGATGATGCGGTCGTCAGCGTTGATGTTGCCATTGCCGTCTACGTCCTCATAGATGATGTCGCCTAGCGTAGGCTCCAGTCCGTTGACCGTCTGGGGATACTTGGTCAGGTCCTCCTGCGTGCGGTAGATGCCCAGGGCATTCAGTCCGTAGTACGAGTTGATGGCCTCGCCCTCGCGGTTGATGGTGTTGCCGCTGATGGTCTCCTCGAGGCCTGCGTAGTCCGTGATCTTGTTCGACACGCCAGCCAGCTGGAAGCCGGCATTCCAGTGCCAGTCGCCACGGCCGTCGTTGTAGGTAGCCGAGAGCTCCCAGCCGCGGTTGCGCACCTTGCCGGCATTCTGGTAGGGAGCCGACAGCGAGCCCAGGTAGGTCTTAGGCATCGAGAGCTGCAGGAGGATGTCGCTGGTCTCCTTGTTGTACCAGTCGAACGTCACGTTGATGCGGCTGCCCCAGAAGGCGGCATCCAGACCGAAGTCGGTCATCGTGGTGGTCTCCCACTTGATGTCGTCATTGGCGACGATGTTCTCAGCCATGCCGATGGTCTTGGTGTTGCCGAAGTAGTAGTTGTAGCTGGCAGCCATCGTAGGCGAGTACATGTAGTTGCCGATCTCCTGGTTGCCGAGCTTGCCCCAGCTGCCGCGGATCTTCAGGTAAGGCATGACGTTCTCGGTCACGCTCTCAGGGATGAACGACTCCTGGGTGATGACCCAGCCAGCCGAAACCGAGGGGAAGGTGGCGTAGCGATGCGACTTGGGCATGCGCGACGAACCGTCATGACGGATATTGAACTCGAAGAGGTACTTGTCACCATAGACGTAGCCCACGCGGCCGAAGAACGACTGGAGGCTGTACTCGGCAGCCGAGCCGCTGACCGATGGATTCTCGGTGCCCGCATTGAGCTCGTAGAGGTTGTCGGTGGCGAAGTTCTGGATTGAGCCCGTGTCGGTGTCCGAGCGGTACTGCTGGGTGGAGTGACCGAGCAGGAGGTTGACATTGTGCATCTTGGCGAACGTGTTGTTGTAGGTCAGGATGTTCTCGTTGGCAATGGTCGAATCGGTCCAGCGGTAGTCCGAGAGGCTGTTGGTCGTCGTCTCAGCCACCACGTTGCCGTCGGCATCGTAGCGCTTCGAGCGCTGGCTGTAGCTCGACGTGTCGTTGATGTGGAGCTTGTAGGCGAGGCTCGAGCGGAACTTGAGGCCCTTCCAGAGGTCCACCTCGGCGAAGATGTTGCTGTCGAAGCGGTAGGTGTCGTTGGTCTTGTGGCCGTCCTCCATCTGCTGGAGGGGGTTCTTGAAGACGGTCTGGCTGATCGACGTACCGTCCTGGTAAGCCCAGTAGCCATTGCTGTAGCGCACGGGCACCGTCGGGCGGGTGAACCACGACAACAGTCGCAGTACGGAGTCACCGCCGGTGATGGTGATGCCGCCTGGTTCGCCCATGTCCTCCTTCGAGCCGCTCATGTTCAGGCCGAACTTGAAGATGCCGAGCTTCGCGTCGATGTTCGAGCGCAGGTTGTAGCGGTGGTAGTCGGTCTTCTCGATGATGCCCTCCTGATAGGTGGTGCCAGCCGAGATCATGTAGTGGACGTTCTTGTTGCCGCCATTGACCGAGAGGTTATGCTGCGTCATCGGAGCCGTGCGGTAGATGAGCGACTGCCAGTCGGTGTCGGCGAAGTGGTCGGGGTCGGAGCCGTTCTGGATCTTGGCGAGCATGTCGGAGGTATAGAAGTCCGTGCCGCGGCACTCGTTGTACATCAGTGCCCAGTCGTAGGCACCGACGTAGGTAGGCAGTGTAGCCGCCTTCTGGAGCGAGAAGCTGCCGCTGTAGGTGATGTTGGGCTTGCCTGACTCCGTACCGGTCTTGGTGGTCACCAGGATGACGCCGTTGGCGGCACGCACACCGTAGATGGCAGCCGAGGCGGCATCCTTCAGCACCGACACGTTGTCGATGTCGCTGGCATCGAGCTGCGAGAACTGAGCCACGCTTGCCTCCACGCCGTCGATGAGCACCATTGGGTCATTGTTGTCCGAGAGGGTGCCGATACCGCGGATGCGGATCTCGGGGGTGTTGTTGCCTGCCTGACCGCTGGTCGACGTCAGCACGACGCCGGGCAGTCGTCCCTGCAGCAGGCTGGCGGCATTGGCAGCCGGGATGTCCTGCAGTTCCTTCGAACCCACCGAGGCGACAGCGCCTGTCAGGTTCGCCTTCTTCTGGACGCCGTAGCCCACGACGACCATTTCGTCGAGCAGCGAGGAGTTCTCGACGAGGGTGATCTTCACGCCGTTCTTGGCCTTGACCTCCTGTGTCTCATAGCCGACGAACGAGACCTTGAGTGTGGCATTCGAGCCCACATTGATCGAGAAGGCACCGTTGATGTCCGATGCCGCACCGTTCTGGGTGCCCTTCTCAATTACACTGGCGCCGATGATGGGTTCGCCGTTGGTATCGACGACCGATCCGGTCACCCTGACTTTGTTCTGTGCCAAGGCTGGCAGCGCGAACAAGGTGCAAAGCAGAAGCAGGAACCATCCTGCCACCCTGCGGGTAATTTTGTTTTGCATAAAGTTGGATTTTGGTTAATGTTATAAAAGGTTGGATTCAGTAATATCCTATGTCTATTGCTCGAACCGGGCGAATGCCTGGCGGATGGCCGAGGGGTCGACGAAGGTGCCCTCGTAGCCGCAGACGTCGCGGTGCGTCATGATCGGGGCGATGCCGCCGAAGCCCGCCGGATCCACCGCCACCACCTGCTCCAGATAGTAGCGGCTGGCAGCCTCATTGACCGCCTCGGGTGCATCTGCGAACTCACCCACCAGGTAGTTGTCCCTGAAGGTCACCCGGGTCGCCCGTCCCTGGTCGAAGCTGCTGGGCAGCGGGGCATAGAACAGGTTGTGGGCTATCAGCACGCTGTCGGCGTAGCCCTCCCACGAGTCCATCGCCACCATGCGGCGGTCTGCGGCTGCGCCCTGCTCCACCCCCTGGTGGATGACGTTGTGTTCGAAGCGCGTGCTCACCGAAGGTCCGCCGAAGTGGACCGAAGGCGAGAAGATGCCCCTCGGCGTCGCCTGAGGGCGGATGCCGTCGTTGATGCTCACGTTGTACTGCACCAGCGACCCATGGTTGCCGATGTTCCAGTCGCTCTCGGCAGGTGTGCATATCAGGCAGAGGCCGCCGTAGTTGTCGTGGCTGTAGTTGTACTGGATGACGGTGCCGCGGCTGTTGTAGTCGCTGTCGTAGCCCTGGCCGTCCCAGGGTGCCTTGTGTCCGCTCACCTCGTTGAACTGTATCACCGTGTTGTCGCAGCTCCAGGGCCAGAAGCCCGCAGCCGCCTCCGTGTCGGGCAGCGTGGCCGGGCAGTCGCGCATCACATTCCACTCCACCAGGCAGCTGTCGCACGCGATGGGGACGATGCCGTCGCCCGGCACCTGCTCTATCAGGTTGCCGCGCACGAGGGTGTGCAGGCTGGGGTTCCAATGCGAGCGGTCGGACTGCTCCTCCCAGATCATCGCATTGCGCTGGCAGCGCTGCAGGTGGCAGTTCTGGATGGTCAGGTGGTCGTAGTTCGATGGCAGCTCCCCGGGTCGGCTCTGGCTGCTCGTGGTCACCAGGATGCCGCTGCCGCCGCCCTGCTGCTTCACCAGCGAGCCGTTGACGTCGTGGATGTAGAGGCCGTCGAGGGTGATCTGGTGCGACGTGCCGCGGTCGATGCTCTCCAGCCGGAGTCCCGTGCGACGTGGCAGGTCCTGGCTGCCGTGGTTGATGAGCTCCAGGCCGCTGCAGGTGAGGTAGTCCGAAGCGTAGATCCTGACGGCATAGAGCGAGCTGTCGGGCGCCACGATGACGGGCATCGCCCCCTCGCCGTAGCTGCCTACGCAGGCGAGGCTGTCCGCCGTGCCCCTGCCGCATATCTCGAGGCGTCCCTCGAAGGTCTCGCCGCACTTCAGCAGCAGTCGTTCGCCGGGCTGCAGCTGCAGCGTGCTCGCCTGGGTCAGCGTCCGCCAGGGCGACTCGGGCGAGAGGCCGCTGTTGGCGTCGTCGCCCCGTGTGGCATCAACGTAATAGGTGGCAGGTCCCACTTGAGTGGCGTCAGCACTCTCTGCACCGCATCCGGCGAGGAGCGGTGTCATGGCAATGGCACAGAGAGGAAGCAATGTTCTCATCATATCAGATTATATATTAATAAATGTGCGCTTCTATGAGCAGAATTTCTGAACGCAGATTGAACGGATCAGACCGTTCGGGGCAGATTTTGGCATGAACCACATTGGATGGAGCAGAGATCTGTTTCTGATTATTTGGTCTGTCGTTCTATCTTGCAGGTATGCGACTTCGTATCCTTGTTGTAGTTGATGCCCACGAGGAGAATGTCGCCGGTATATTCTGCGACCTTGGCGGGATAGTCCTTCTGCTTGATTTGATCGATAGCGGCGCCAGCAGTCTCGTCCCATTTCAGTTCGACTATCATAGCGGGCTTATCCGAATTCCGACGAGGCAGAAAGGCTAAGTCACAGTATCCCTTGCCGCTGGGCAGTTCCTGTATCTCCAGGTAATAATCTATAGCCCCGAGATAGGCCAGACGGACCACCGAGCGCAGTGCCTGCTCGTTATTGTAGTAGTTAGGAGCGAGCTTCGTGTTATGCAGCTTCTCCATACCCTCAGCTACAGCCTCTTCATCCATTGCCAACGTAGCCTTAAGCATACGGTCAGACGCAAGTACCAGTTCTGACAGCTCCTTGTGGCTGCCGCTGCCTCGCAGGGCCTCGATGAACTCTTCGCGTATCTCCTGATTGGGGAGCACTGCAGTATACTCCTTAGGGTCATAGCTCAAGTAACCGAAATGAGTCAATAAAGTATAGAGCTCTTCATTGCTGCCAATGACGTTCTGGTCGTTCCCGAAGCGCAAGGCCCGGAGCGTTATTGGATGGTCCAGGACCAGATTCTCCAGCGTCTCCTTGGCTCCGTCGAAGTTCATGTCTATATATTGCTGCAAGGTCTCGAACGCCTCGCTCCTTGACCAGTAGTTAGCGCACATGCCACTTTTGACGGCCCTCATCACCGAATTGGCATTGTAGATATATATCGGCACAGGGACCTTCTTCTCTTCTTTCCAATTGACCCCATATAACTTATATCCATCATACCATCCCTTCAGCTCGCTGTAGTTCATGCCGTGCCTCTCGGCAAGAGCCCTGACATCGTCATCGTCAAAGCCGATGAAGCCAGCCATCGGTCCAGGATTTGTCATCGAGTATTCACAGAAGTCATTCAGTGCTGACTGTGTGCCGTACTTCTTGATGGGCAGAATGCCAGTCAGGTAGGCTCCGGCAAAGGCAATGGGTGTGTCATCAGTTTTGAACATGCGGCGCAGCAAGTTGACATAGTCGGACATCAATTGAGGACTGTCGGCAAATTCACGGCACAGTGCGTCCCATTCGTCTATAATCATGATGAACTTCTCGCCAGTGTCTTTCACCACAGCGAGGATGGCATCCATCAGGTCGGCACCTTCGGCTATTGCGACCGATGGATATTCCGATTTGAGGTCGAGGATTATTTTCTGCTGTATCGTGTCAATCAGCTGATTCTTGTCTGTCGCCGTAGTCGTGAATCTGGTAATGTCAAGGTATATGACCGGATATTTGTTTAGATGCTTTCTGTAAGACTCGTCCTTACTGATGACAAATCTGTCGAACAACTCCGACGAATCACATGACTTGTCATAATAGGCACACAACATATTGGCCGCAATAGACTTGCCAAAACGACGCGGACGCGTGACACACGTCAGCATGTCACCGGTCTCCAGCGTAGAGTTGATGAATGCTATCATCGCTGTCTTGTCAACGTATTCGCCATTGGTATATCGGGTGAATCCCGCATTGCCTTTGTTTATGAATGTGCCCATATATCTACTTCTTTTATCAAAAGCATAGAATCTTTGCAAAATTACGACTTTTTCTTGAAAGAAAAGAAATAATTGGCAACGGATTGTGAAATCAGCCTGTTTTTATGCCATTTTTGTCAATTTTGGAAACTCAAACGACCAAAAATTCATGCCGATTTTCGACTCGCAGAGTATAATAATGTTGGGTGTGCTTACATGAAGCTACCCACAGGAAACGTTATAGGTCCAAGAGATCTGTTTCAAATCCATTCAATCAGTTTAATCTGCGTTCTTCTATATTCGAAAAGTGCGCTGCATAGATACGCAATATTTTCAGAAAATGCAAGTTCCGGGGGAGCAGAAATCGATAATTCATTGACAAATCAGCAAAAAATGCAATTTTTTTCAACTAGAAACTGAGAATCCATAGAAACTTCCGACGTGTCCGGTTACCCAACGGACGTCAGTCAAAAGGAAGGGGACGGTGGGATAGGGACCCGGGGGGAGCGGGACTGTCCCACACCGGAATTGCACCATCCTGGGGTCAGGGACTGTCCCACAGCGGGAATTGCGCCATTTGTGATGGCGCAATTTCTGATGGGGGACTGTCCCCTTAGGAGAAAATGCGCCATCGCC